>SKEW01000016.1_pt1 | contig 223645 bp, 212 predicted proteins | sample 4841441 | NCBI WGS metagenome assembly SKEW01 (sample SAMN11008799, study PRJNA524170) | human gut metagenome | isolation source: fecal sample from pouch patient p41 | place: Israel: Tel-Aviv | reverse complement strand
TAAGTTCATAGATCTGAACTTTATCTTTATAAGTCAATTTCATAATAAAAACACCCCAAAAGTTAGATTTTTTCTGTCTAACTTTTGGGGTGCAGTTCATTTCCCTGCTCTTTTAAATAATTATTTTGTACTTGTACGTTTGAATTTAGCGTTTTTCAACATTGTTACTACTGAAGAATCTTCCGAGTCCTTAACATTTGATGTATCAAATGTTAAAACATCTCCAGATACCTTGTATTTAATCTTTTCATCACTACCTTCTTTGGAGGTGAAAGTTTTTTCTTTTTGGTTAACTTTGAGATCATATGATTGTTCATTCTTTTGACCTAAGGCTTCAGCCTTGACATTGAGAGTTCCTTTTGATTCTTTGATCTTAATAGAAATTTCAAATTTAACAGAGTCTTCAATAGACTCAAATTGACTACTAGAGATGCCTTGCTCCTCAAGAAGTTTCTTAAGTTCAGTTTTTGATGGTTTGTAGACATAAGTCCCGTTATCACTTTTGGCACCACAAGCCACCAAGAGAACTGCTGCAAAAACAGCTACAAAAGCCAAAAGAATACGTTTAAAGTTTTTCATAACTTCTCCTTTTTAGTTAGATTAACCCTATTATATCAACAATTCAGACACACGGCAATGAAATATTACAAATGTAATACTCTTGTAATATTTTTATCAACTAATATGTAACGATAAAAATGCAGGATCCGTAACTACCTTCGCTAAATTATTTAACTTTTTTAAACTTAGCCATTTTTATATAGTTTACAAAAATATCAGAACTACTCGAGTTTGATTCTTTCACATCCATAAAGGTTAGCATATGATTAGAAATTTTATACGTCATCTTTGTCCCACTGTGGTCATTCTTCATTACAAATATTTTGTGTTTTTGGTCAACCTTAAAATCATAGGATTGATTGGTATTTTGAACATTTGATTTTATTTGAACCTTCATAACGCCTTCTTTATCCTTAATGATAATCGAAACCCTAAATTTATAATCATCTGTAATGATATAAGCAAGTTGACTTGGTAGCATCTCCCTCACTTCTTCTGTTGTGGGTTCGAATACATAAGTCCCATTATCACCTTTTGCCCCACAAGCTACAAGGAAGATTGCTGCAAAAACTGCTATAAAAGCCAAAAGAAACTGTTTAAAATTTTTCATACCTACTCCTTATTTCATAGAATATCCTTATTATAGCAACAATCTTGTCGTATCTCAATGAAATATTTGATGATACAGGGCTTGTAAAAGTCACGAAAGAAAGAATGCACAAAAAAACCGAGGCCTAAACCTCGGTTTTTATTTTTATTGGAAACTCTATTATTTAAGAGTAACTGAAGCTCCAGCTTCTTCCAATTTAGCTTTGATTTCTTCAGCTTCAGCTGTAGCAACACCTTCTTTGATAACGCCAGGTGCACCATCAACAAGTTCTTTAGCTTCTTTAAGACCAAGACCAGTGATTTCACGTACAACTTTGATAACGCCGACTTTCTTGTCGCCTGCAGATGTCAATTCGATATCGAATGAATCTTTAGCAGCACCTGCGTCAGCAGCACCAGCTGCAGCAACAGCTACAGGAGCAGCTGCAGTTACACCAAATTCTTCTTCGATAGCTTTTACAAGGTCGTTCAATTCAAGGATTGAAGCTTCTTTAATTTCAGCAATAATGTTTTCAATGTTCAATGCCATTGTTATTTCCTCCAAATAAGTTTTTAATTTTAAATTTTTATTTTTTGTAGCTAGGCTACGCTGCGTAGCTTAAGATTAAGCTGCGTCTTCTTTGTTGTCTGCAACCGCTTTGACTGCAAGAGCAACGTTGCGCACTGGCGCTTGAAGTACAGAAAGGAGCATAGAAAGAAGTCCTTCGCGGTTTGGAAGAGTTGCAAGTGCAAGAATCTCTTCTTTAGATGCGACAGCGCCTTCGATTGCACCACCTTTGATTTCAAGTGCTTCAGCGTCTTTTGCAAAATCATTCAAGATTTTCGCAGGTGCGATAACATCTTCGTTAGAAAATGCTACTGCAGAAGGTCCAACGAATACAGATGCAAGATCTTCAAGACCAGCTTTTTCAGCTGCACGACGCAAGATTGAGTTTTTGATAACTTTAAACTCAACTTCGCTTCCGCGAAGGTTGCGACGGAGAACTGTATCTTGCTCAACTGTCAAACCGCGAGAATCTACAACGACGATAGATGCAGCAGCTTTCATTTTTTCAGCTACTACGTCAACAAGTTCCGCTTTTTTAGCAATAATTGCTTCACTCATTAGTGTGTTCACCTCCGTAATTATTTTGCTTGGGGAATTTTTCCAAAAGAAAAACGCGCCCAAACCTAGACACGAAAGTACAATACGCTTCTTTTAATTGATACGTTTTGTCCTCGGTAGGATTTTTATGAGTCGAGCTCCCCTACTGTCTTAGGCAGTTTTTTCAAACCGTAAACTAGTCTATCACATTTTAAAAAAGAATGCAAGTACTTTTTCAAACTTTTTTTATATTTTTTAATCGTTGTAGAGACTCTTGATGTTATTCAACCAAGCATAGGCTAGTCCCATGAGGACTCCTCCTCCTACCCAGTTGGCAAAGAAGGTGACACCATAGTGACGTAATATATTTAAAAATTCAAAATGTGGCAATTGGCTAGAAACTGGATTAAAGCTTAATAATGAGAAGGAAGCAAAATTAGCCGCCAAGTGTTCATTGGTCATAAAGACAAACATATAAATAGCAGAGAGAGCTAAGAGCACCTTCGCTGTTTCATCTTTGAAATATAAATAAGAAAGGATAGCAATATTTACAAAGATATTGGCAATAACCCCTTCAAAGAATACCACTTGATTGCTTCGTTGGAGTTTATTTTCTGCTACCGTAGCCAGGAATCCTTTTGGATCAATATGAGCAAAGGCTGTTGTTTGATTGAACAGAAAAGCTACGATCAAAGCACCAATTAAATTAAAGAAGGTACAATAAAGAAGAATCTCCAATGCTTTCTTCCAATGGATCTTCTTTAGATAGGTTCCCGCTGTCAAATACATCATATTTGAGGTGGTTAATTCCGCATTTAAGAATAAGAGGTAAACCAAGCCCCAGGCAAAGATGAATGGAAATAGAAAACGACCCGATCCAGGTACAAAGGTATTTAATAAGTCAGCTGCAACAGCTCCGACCGCAGTACTTAAAGTGAGAAATCCACCAGCAAAAATAGAACGGACTGCATAGCGCGTTTTAGATTTCTGATAGAGATCTTCCTTCTTATTACACGCCGCTCCAACTTTTTGAATAAAATTAGATTCAGACATAATATTCTCCTTATATAATGTTTGTGAATAAAATCATTATAACATAGAGAGAAAAGAATGAAAAGGTTTTCAGGAAGAATTCTTAAATTTACAACATATACGTTTTAAATCATATAGCAAGACATAATAAAAAACAGGCAGATGCCTGTCTTAGTTTTAATAATTTAAACGGTTCGCCCAAGCGATATCCAAATTCAAGATTTCTTGTGAAGTGAACTGTTGGCGATATGGATTGTATACGGAACCTGTAATACCACCTTGAACATTTGGTGAATCGTATTGAGTTAAATTATAGGTTTCAATGATGTTATTAAGTTTTGCATAGTAGCTTGTGTCTGTCGCATAAACACCTGTCAAAGCTGCAGTTGCATCTTGGTAACTAGAGGTGTTGCTCTTCCAAGCACCTGCAAAATGTCCTTGTTTCAATACAGCTACGTAATCTTGCAATGATTCGTAGTAAGATGGGTAAGAACGAAAAGCATCATTAATTATATACGCATTTCCTGCACCGTCATCTTCCCAAGTTTGCATCACTGCGGATTGACCAGCATAACTTCCTTTAATACCGAAAAGGTTGTAATGTGGATAAGAAGACAAGCCAGACTGACCTGAACCACTTTCAAGGATGGCTTGTGCGATCATAACGGAAGCATAAAGGTCATTCTCTTGACCGAGCTGACGAGCTGACTCACCAATTTGTGAGATGAAAGCTTCAGTAGGGTCTGAATAAGCTTGGTAAGTTCCATCATTAGCACCAACTGATGTGACGTGTTCGCTCATAGCAGCAGCAAATGTCCCCACTGCTAATACAGAAACGAACAAACCAAATAATTTCGCTTTATTCCGTATTTTCTTTTTCATAATATAATTTATCTCCAATTAATTTTTTATCATCTTTTATCTTTATAGAGATTATACCATATAAATAGAAGATAACAAAGGCACTTATATTACACTTGTATTACAATTGCGAGATAAATCCAAAACAAAAATGACATTTTCATGTCATTTCAATTTATTTCGTAAAACGCATTTTCTAAAATAGCATCCCATGACTTCTCTAGTCCTTCCCTGGTTACAGAAGAAAAGACAATAAAGGTGTCAGCAGGATCAAAATCTAGTTTTTTCTTGATGATCGATTCGTGTTTGTTCCATTTTCCACGCGGAATCTTATCTGCCTTGGTAGCAACTAAGATCACAGGAATCTCATAATATTTTAAGAACTCATACATCTGGACATCATCTGCTGAAGGTTCGTGACGAAAATCGACTAGGCTAACGACTGCTTTTAAGTTCTCACGGCTGGTGAGGTATTCTTCAATCATCCGTCCCCACTTCTCGCGTTCTTTTTTAGAGACACGTGCATAGCCATAACCAGGTACGTCTACCAAGCGGAGTTTATCATCAATATTGAAGAAATTGAGCAATTGAGTTTTTCCTGGTTTGCCAGATGTTCTGGCCAGGTTTTTTCGATTTAAGAGAGTATTAATAAAAGAAGACTTGCCGACATTGGATCGACCGGCAAGTGCAACTTCTGGAATTTCATCTTGAGGATAATGACTCTTATTTGCAGCGCTTAAGAGGATATCCGCATTATGTGTGTTAATTTCCATATTTTATCTTTCTAGGCTGTTTCGAGAATTGGTTTTTCAGTTCCATCTACAGCTTCTTTTGTAATTCGAACAAGTTTGACATCTTCTTGACTTGGAATTTCAAACATGACATCCATCATCGTTTCTTCGATAATGGAGCGAAGTCCACGAGCTCCTGTTTTTCTTTCGATAGCTTTATTGGCAATCTCTTGAAGGGCTTCATCATCAAATTCCAATTCAACGTTATCATAAGAGAGCAAGGTTTGGTATTGTTTTACCAAGGCATTGCGTGGCTCTTTGAGAATACGGACAAGATCGTCAACTGTCAATTGCTCAAGAGCAGCAAAGACTGGAAGACGTCCGATCAATTCTGGGATAATCCCGAATTTTTGAATATCTTCTGCAACGATTTCTTGCATGTAAGAGCTTGATTCATCAATGGCTTTATTGTTTTTACCAAAACCGATGACTTTTTCACCAAGACGTTGTTTGACAATTTCTTCGATCCCGTCAAAAGCCCCACCTACGATGAAGAGAATATTCTTGGTATCCACTTGGATCATCTCTTGTTGTGGGTGTTTGCGTCCACCTTGAGGTGGGACACTAGCGACGGTTCCTTCGATGATCTTCAAGAGAGCTTGTTGCACTCCTTCACCAGAAACGTCACGAGTGATAGAGACATTTTCACTTTTCTTAGCGATCTTATCAATTTCATCTACATAGATGATGCCTCGTTCTGCACGCTCGATGTTAAAATCAGCTGCTTGAAGAAGTTTCAAGAGAATATTTTCAACGTCTTCTCCTACATAACCAGCTTCTGTCAAGGCTGTTGCATCTGCAATGGCAAATGGGACATTCAAGCTACGTGCTAAGGTTTGGGCCAAAAAAGTCTTACCTGAACCAGTAGGGCCAATCATGAGGATGTTTGATTTTTGCAATTCAACATCTGTCTCGTCTTCGCGCGTATCGTGGAAGTTGATGCGTTTGTAGTGGTTGTATACCGCTACAGCAAGAGCACGTTTAGCCCGATCTTGACCGATGACGTAGTGGTTCAAGATATGGAGCAATTCGATTGGTTTTGGAACTTCACTAAGGTCAGCAAGTACTTCTTCAGCAAGCTCCTCGCGGATGATTTCTTGAGCTAACTCTACACATTCATTACAGATAAACGCATTGTTTCCTGCAATGATTTTTTGGACTTCATCTTGACTCTTTCCGCAAAATGAGCAATAAACCATCATATCATTGTTTTGATTCGTTGGCATGTATTTCCTCTTTCTGTCATTTTCTGTTTCTATTTAGTTTAAAATAAGGTCATGTAAAAGGCGTGAATGGAATTCACAAGATTGGTAAAAGCATTTAGTAAGAATAATATAGCGAGGCCAAACCGTTTTTTACGAAAGGTTTGTAAGGCGCAAATCAAACAGATGACACATAGGACAGCTGTAAAAAAACCAAAGACACTTCGCTCCATTAGTCTAAATCCTTTCTCTTATAATAGTTGACCGTAAAATCATATGAGTTCTTCTCATCTTTCGGATGATGGACTTGACGGACTCTTTCATAGCGGTTCTCTTCAAATGTTGGTGCCAATGTATCGCCCTCAATCTTTGCATGAATCATGGTCTGGATCAATTCCTCTAACTGGTCAGAGAAGAGCTTTAAAATCTGACTGCCACCGATAATGTAAAGATTCTTCTCTTGGTTCTGGTACCACTCCAAGACTTCTTCCTTGCTGTGCATGACGAGTACAGCATCATTTTCAGGATCATAGGCTTGATCTTGCGTTAAGATAATACTAGTCCGACCTGGTAGAATCCGTTTTTTCATACCATCAAAGGTCACTCTTCCCATGAGAATCGCTTGTCCCATGGTTGTTTCTTTGAAATGCTGAAGCTCAGCTGGCAGATGCCAAGGCATCACTTGGTCCTTTCCGATAATGCCATTTTCAGTTTGAGCCCAGATACCAATTATCTTTTTCATTCTCTCATCCTTTACACTGATACTTCTATTTTATCAAATTTTCTTATAAAAGACTGATTTCAACTATCTAGTTTGGAGGATATTTTTTAAAATACAAACAGAAAAAACCGCGAGATTTTCGCGGTTTTTCTTAGCCACAAGTTAGCTTAGTCTTCTTTTTTGCGTTTTGCAAATCCGAATAATGAGAGACCTGCTAAAGCGCTAAAGATTGCAAGACCAGCAGTAGAAGATTCTTTTGTTCCTGTGTTTGGAAGTTGTGCAGTAGGATTTTGTGGATCGATATACTTCACTTCTTCTTTCGTTTCTGGAACGACAGGAATAGTTGGTTCTTCTGGTTTTGGTTGTGAAGTAGGTTGCGGCTGTGGCTCTGGTGTCGGAGTTGGATCCGGCATTGGAGTTGGTGTCACAGTCTTCTTGTAGATATGTTGAGTGTTTCCATCTTTATCTACAACAGTCTTCACGAAGTCATAACCTGGGATATCTTTCTTCGGTTGTTCCCCATCTTCTGTTGGGTTACCTGGGATTGGGTCCCCATTTTCGTCTACATATGAAGTCGTCACTTTTTCATAGACGTGTTCAGTATCACCATTAGGCAATTTCTTGGTTTCCACAAAGCGGTAACCTGGAATTTCAGCTTTTGGCTCTTCTCCATCAACTGTAAGATATCCTGGGATTTCCTTACCTTCTTTATCAACAAATTTAGTGATTGGAAGAACAGTTGGTGTGTAAGTTGCAGAAGCTTTTGTTCCGTTCACATCTTCACGAACCACTGTCACTGCTGGTGCAGTTCCTGTAAATTCAGGTTCTGGTGTGAAGGTTACAGTTCCGTCTGCTACCACTGTGTAAGTACCAACTCCTGGAATAGTCTTAGTTGTTGAACCATCGTCAAATGTAGCTGGAACATCATCATTCATTGGAACACGGCTATCGCCTTCCTTGAATGCTGGTTTACCAGATTGTTCTTTACCTTTTGGTCCAATAGTTGTAGCTGGTTCTGCTGTTGGTATTACCGGAGTTACAGTTGGTGTGTACTTAGCTGTAACTGGTGTACCGTTCTTGTCAACACGTTTAACAGTCACGCCTGTTCCTGTTCCTGTGAATGATTTTTCTGGTACAAATGTAACTGTTCCATCTGGAGCCACTGTGTAGGTTCCTTCGCCTGGAATTACCTTAGTTGTTGAACCATCTTCAAAGGTTGCAGGTGTATCATCATCCATTGGTACATCTGGGTTACCTGGTGTGAATGTTGGTTTGCCTGTTTGTGTCTTACCTTGGATGTCTGTAGATGTTGCTGGCTCAGCAGTTGGTGTTACTGGTGTTACAGTTGGTGTGTAAGTTGCAGTAACTGGTGTACCGTTCTTATCAACACGTTTCACTGTTACGCCTGTACCTGTTCCTGTGAATGATTTTTCTGGTACGAAGGTTACGGTTCCGTCTGGAGCAACTGTGTAAGTTCCTTCACCTGGAATGGTCTTCGTAGTTGAACCATCTTCAAAGGTTGCAGGTGTATCATCATCCATTGGTACATCTGGGTTACCCGGTGTGAATATTGGTTTGCCTGTTTGTGTTTTACCTTGGATATCTGTAGATGTTGCAGGTTCAGCAGTTGGTACGACCGGTGTAATCTTAGGTGTGTAGGTTGTTTCTACAGCTGTTCCGTTAGCGTCTTTAGCTTGAACCTTAACTGGAACGACTTCACCTGAGTAAGATTTATCAGTTGGTGTGAAGGTCACAACACCTGTTTCTTTATCAACAGTGAAGGTACCGATCACATCACCTGATGGTGATTTCGCTTCTACTGATGCTGCTGGCTGACCATTTTCGTCAAGAAGAGTAATGGTATCCTTGTCGATTGGTGCAACTGGGTCACCTTCAGTGAAGGTTACAGTTCCAGTTTGAACCACACCTTGAGGTGCTTCTGATTCAGCAGGAGTTGCTGTTGGTGTTACTGGTGTCACAGTTGGTGTGTACTTAGCTGTAACTGGAGTACCGTTCTTATCGACACGTTTCACAGTTACGCCTGTACCTGTTCCTGTGAATGATTTTTCCGGTACGAAAGTAACAGTTCCATCTGGAGCTACTGTATAAGTACCTTCACCTGGAATAGTCTTGGTTGTTGATCCATCTTCAAATGTTGCAGGTGTATCATCATCCATTGGGACGTTTTCATTACCTGGTGTGAAGGTTGGTGTACCTGTTTGCGTTTGACCTTGTTTGTCAGTAGATGTTGTATCTTCTGAAGTTGGTGTAACTGGTGTTACGGTTGGTGTATATGTCGCGGAAGCTTTGGTTCCGTTCATGTCTTCACGCACAACTGTTACCGCTGGTGCAGTACCAACAAATGATTTTTCTGGTACAAATGTAACTGTTCCGTCTGCTGCTACTGTGTAGGTACCAACGCCGTCAACTGTCTTAGTTGTTGAACCATCATCAAATGTTGCTGGAACATCATCGTTCATTGACACACGGCTGTCGCCTTCAGTAAATACAGGCTTACCAGTTTGTGTCGCACCTTGGATATCAGTTGTTTCAGCTGGTGTCGCTGTCGGTGTGACAGGAGTTACAGTTGGTGTGTAGGTTGCAGAAGCTTTTGTTCCGTTCATATCTTCACGGACAACTGTGACTGCTGGTGCTTTACCTGTGAATGATTTCTCAGGGACAAAGGTTACAGTTCCGTCTGCTGCTACTGTGTAAGTACCAACGCCATCAACTGTCTTGGTAGTTGAGCCATCGTCAAATGTTGCTGGAACATCTTCATTGATTTCTACCGTTTTCTCAACGCCATCAACTGTTACGGTTCCGCCCTTGAATTCAGGTTTACCTGTTTGAGTAGCCCCTTGAATATCCGTTGTTTCAGCTGGTGTAGCTGTTGGAGTTACTGGAACAATTTCAGGTGTGTAGGTTGTATCTACCTTGATGCCGTTTGAGCTTTCAGCTTGAACCTTAACAGGTGTAACTGCACCGGTGTATGATTTATCAGTTGGTGTGAAGGTTACTTGTCCAGTTGCTGGATCAATTGAGTAAGTACCGATTTCAGTAGTACCGTCTGCCGCATAAGCTGGTGTGCTTGTTACTTCATTACCATCATTATCCAAAAGTGTGTAGCTATTATCTTTAATGGTGATAGCTTTATCTTGACCACTAACTTGAACAGTTGCACCTTCAAAGGTTGGTGTACCGGTTTGAGTCGCGCCTTGAATATCTTTAGATGTAGCTGGATTAGCTGTTGGAACAGCTGCTACAACTGTTGGTGTGTAACTTGCGTCTGAAGTGATGGTTGAAGCCTTACCGTCTGCATTGGTAATTGTTGCAGTTGCTTGGACTTTCACGCCAGTTGCAGTTCCGACAAAGTCTTTTTCAGGTGTGAAGGTTACTGCTCCTGTAGTTGGATCGATTGTGTAAGTTCCTTCACCTGCTACTGTTACAGTTGTTTCATCGGTTGGTTGACCTGTTGCAGGGTCAATCAATTTCTTACTTGTAATTTGAGCAGTTTCATCATCACTCAATGCAAATGTAGGAGTTTCTGTTTGAGGAACATTTTGAATATCCTCAGAAACTTTATTTGTTGGAGTAAGAGTAACTGGATTTACAGTTGGTGTGTAAGTCGCAGATGCTTTGGTTCCGTTCTTGTCTTCACGAACAACGGTTACGGCTGGTGCAGTACCAGTAAAGCTTGGGTCTGGAACAAATGTAACAGTACCGTCTGCTGCTACTGTATAAGTACCAACGCCATCAACTGTCTTAGTTGTTGATCCATCGTCAAATGTTGCAGCAACATCATCATTCATTGGTACACGGCTGTCGCCTTCAGTGAATACAGGCTTACCAGTTTGTGTAGCACCTTGAACACCTGTTGTTTCAGCTGGAGTTGCTGTTGGGGTTACTGGTGTAACTGTTGGTGTGTAAGTTGCTGAAGCCTTAGTTCCGTTCATGTCTTCACGAACAACAGTTACAGCTGGTGCTGTACCGATGAATGTTTTTTCAGGAACAAAGGTTACGGTACCATCTGCAGCTACAGTGTAAGTACCTACACCATCTACAGTCTTCGTAGTTGAACCATCATCGAAGGTTGCTGGAACATTTTCATTGATGGCAACTGTCTTCTCAACACCATTAACAGTCACTGTTCCACCCTTGAATTCAGGTTTACCAGTTTGTGTAGCACCTTGGATATCTTCTGTTTCAGCTGGTGTTGCTGTCGGTGTGACAGGAACGATTTCAGGTGTGTAAGTTGTATCCACCTTGATGCCGTTAGAACTTTCCGCTTGAACCTTGGCTGGTGTCACTGCACCAGTGTAAGATTTATCAGTCGGTGTGAAGGTCACTTGACCAGTTGCTGGATCAATTGAGTAGGTACCGATTTCAGTAGTACCATCGGCAGCATAAGCTGGAGTAGTTGCTACTTCGTTGCCATCTTTATCCAAAAGTTTATAGCTATTTTCTTTAATGGTGATCTCTTTATCTTCACCATTTACTTGAACAGTTTTTCCTGCAAAGGTTGGTGTACCGGTTTGAATCGCACCTTGGATATCTTTTGAAGTTGCAGGTTTTGCTGTTGGAACAGCTGCTACAACTATTGGTGTATAAGTTGCATCAGATGTGATAGTTGCAGTCTTACCGTCTGCATTGGTAATTGTAGCAGTTGCTTGAACTGTCACACCAGTTGCAGTTCCAACGAAGTCTTTTTCAGGTGTGAAGGTCACTGCTCCTGTAGTAGGATCGATTGTGTAAGTTCCTTCACCTGCTACTGTCACCGTTGTTTCGTCAGTCGGTTGGCCAGTTGCTGGATCTACCAATTTCTTGCTTGTGATTTCAGCAGTCTTATCGCTACTCAAATCAAAGGTTGGTGTTTGGGTTTGAGGAACGTTTTGAATGTCCGCAGAAACCTTGTTTGTAGGAGTCACTGTGATTGGAGTAACTGTTGGTGTGTATTTAGCTGTTGCTGTCTTAAGGTATTCATCACGGACGGTACCGTCTTTATCTTTTCCGACAGGAGCTGTTACGGATACGGTAACACCTTGAGCTGTACCTGTGAATCCTGGTTCTGGAACAAAGGTTACTTTACCAGTAGCATCATCAATGCTGTATGTTCCTTCGCCTGCTACTGTTACAGAGGTTGCATTGGTTACTTGACCAGTCGCTGGGTCCACCAATTTAGCAGGATATTCCAAGCTTGGAGTGACAGAGATCTTTTCGCCATTAGCATTAGTTGTAGTTGTGTTAAAGGTTGGTGTACCGGTTTGAGTAGCACCTTGGACATCTGTCGAAGTCTTATCTACCCCTTCAATATCCGTTGGTGTAACAGTTGGGATATAAAGACCATCCATGGTATTTAAAACAGTATCTACATTGGCTTCATCAGCTGGGAATTTTGTTGACCAACCTGTATCGTAGCCATTGCTGTCTGTACGACGGATAGAGATACCGTCAGCTGTTCCAAGGAAGTGATCTTCAGGAATGAACTCAACATCCACAGAAGTTCCGTTTGGAGTGATCTTGTACTTCCCTTGACCAGCTACAGCATAGTAGCCATCTGCGCCAGGTGTAACGACTTGCCCTGTACGGTTATCTATCATTTGTGGAGCTACTGTTTCATCAATTTTTGCTGGCTCAGTTAGGCTATAGCCTTGCAAACCACGAGCGGTAAAGGCTACAGTTGCAGTTTGCTTCGCACCTTGAAGGCCAGTTGTTTCTTTAAATTCCCCTTTTGGTGGGTGGGTGATTTGAGTCTTGAAGTCCTCAACTTCCCCTGAGAAGGCCATACCGGTTGGGCTTTCAATTTCTTTAGCATTCTTAGCGATACGGATCCGAACACCCAATTCATTGACACTAGGATCAATATAGGTTTTACTCTTTGTAAATCTTAACGTAGCCGTTCCATCTTGGGTAATGGTTGTTAAATCAGACCGTTCATCTTCATCGAAGGTTCCATTTTGATTAAAGTCAACCCAACCATAAATATTGGCTTGAGGCGCCCCGTCTGTATGAGCTTCAACAGTAATCGTATAATTCCCTGGTTTTGTACGATCCATCTTGATCAACTCATTGGTTTTTCCTTTGAGGTCATTCGGAAGCAATTGGTCGATTCCTTCATCAGCTGTCGTCGCTTTATCATCACCGGTCCAATCAAGAGCATTATTTTCATCCATATCAGGACTCAAGTGACCAAGATAAGGTTGGTTCACTTTCTTACCAGTAATTCCATCTACAGTTGCAATTGAATGAACTGCCTTGCCGTATGATTCAGGAGCATCTCCTTCATCAAGTGGGAAGAAACCAAGCATGGCTGATTGTTTACCTGAAGATGCAATATACAAGCCAACTTCGGACGCTCCACGTGTCATAACAAGGGGAACAGCAGCAATACTTGAAATATTTGGTCCAAAGACCCCAGTTCCGAGACCTGCAGTTGTTAAATCAGCACTTCCAAAGTACTTCCAAGCAACCGCTTTTTTATCTGGCCCCACTTGATCTGAGCGTTGAAGTAGGTCAAGGTTCGTTCTATAGTAATTCATGCCATCTATTTTAGTGGCAGGGTTTGGACCAAATAAATTGTCTGTATCTTGTGGAATATAAGTTTTAGTAGATTTATTTCCATTTTTATACCACTCACCAATGTGTTGCCAACCTGAACCGTTTGTGGTGAATAGTACCATTTCACCAGGGTTAGCGGACTCACCATCCGCCATGACAATGGCAGGTTTGACCACTTTTCCACGGAAGGTCGCAGAAACTTCAAACTGAACACCGATATTCCCACCTTCAAGTTCTGAACTGATAGTAGTTTTCTTAGTTGTACCAGTGTCAATACCTTCTTTTTTAATTTCAGTCCAACGGTTTTGAGCTTCGGCAATAACTTTAGCTTCTTCACCAGCAGTAAAAGCTTCTCTCGTAGCAGGTGTATTAGTCGCTTTCCCATAACCATTTCTTGCATTTGGATCATAGGTCGCTTTTTCAGCAGCCGTCGCTCCTCGGTCTTCTAAACGCTTTTTGTAGATTTCAGTTGCTTGGAAGGGTTTCAAAGATTTTACTTTGATGGTAACCACATAACCCGGCATAATTTCCTTAGTATAGGTAGCCCCAACTTGGAGAGCAAGGTCACCTTTTGATGTTGTTGTAGTTCCTGTCCAGTTAGCTACATCGCCAAAGTCCAACCAAGAGATTTGACTCGCCAAATCAGCTGCTTTTACATCTGTTGTAAATCCTGGTTTTTCTACCTTTGGAGTTGAAGTTGCATCGACAACATCATCCCCAATCAAGTTTGGATCATTTGCGTCACCGACAGCACGACGACTACGTTTTTTACCAGAAGTTTGGGCTGTCTCTTCTGTTGCTACTGCATTGTTAGTTGTTACACCTTGTCCAGATGAAAGAGTTGTTGCTTCTTTTTTATCTGCAGTTGTTGAAGCTGCTTCTGGCGCCTTATTTTCTGGCGTAGCTGCTTCTAGGCTTGGTGCAGTTGATGTTGCTGGTGCAGTTGAGGCAGCGGATGCTGCTGTGCTTGTGCTACTTGCTTCACTAGTTGAAGCAGGTGCTGTTGATGTTGCTGCAGCAGTTGAAGTCTCTGGTGCAGTGACTGCTGCGTTTGCATCATAAGTTGTAGCTGCTGTACTAGTTGTTGCAGCGGTTGATGCTGCTGAAGTAGCTGTTGAAGTTGCGGGCGCTTCTGACGCTGTTGCAACTGCTGCTACACTTTCACTTGTCGTATCTGTCTTTTCTTCTGCGGCTGCACTTGCGGCTGTCCCAACCATGACAAGTGTTCCCAATAGTACAGAGCAAACACCCACATTCAATTTACGAATTGAGAATCTGCTAATACGATCATTAAATAAGTCTTTCCCCATCTAATGGACCTCCATATTTATCTATAAATTAACATTCTTTTTAAAATTGTTTAGTTTTTTCCAAACCTTATTTATTTTAACAAAACCCGAACGATTCTCAAAACATTTTGTCTCAAAAATGAGTAAAAATTTTTAGCTAAAATTGTTTTAATTCTGAAAGGATTTCACCCATAGATCAGGGCATCAAAAAACTTGATTTATTACTAAATGGCAAGATCGAACTTCAACTGTGGCTTCACTGGATCGTAATCGACCAGTTCAAAATCTTCTGGTTTGATGTCAAAGAAATTGGTTCCATCTGGTACATTCAAAACCAAGTGCGGTTGGCAATCAGAGGGCTCGCGACGGAGCAATTCCTCTGCTTGTTCAAATTGGTTGTCATAGATGTGAAGGTTATTAATGAAGTAAAAGAACTTCCCAACCTTCCAGCCAAAGTGCTTAGCAATCATCATCTGTAGGGCTACATACTGCATAGCATTAATATGGTGAGCCACCAACATATCATTCGAACGCTGGGTCAAGGTTGCATCTAGATAAATCTCCCCATCCACGCGCCGCACGTCAAACATGGTCTGAAAAGCACAGGGCAAGAGTCCGTCTGTCTCCTCAAAGGCATCATAATCCCAGAGCGAGATGATATTGCGGCGATTCCAAGGATTGGCTTCTAATTGTTTGAGGATCTTATTCGTAATGTCATGCTTTTTGACAACAGCTCCATAGCGCTGACCAATCGTCCGGCTATCTCCCACTTCCCAGTCATTCCAATAATGGACATTGTACTTGTCTTCTAAAAGATCCAATCTATTCGACTGATCCTGGTAGATCCAGAGCATCTCTTTGATGGCTGATTTAATCGCGATGGGACGAAGGGTCGTGATAGGGAACTCACCTTTTGCAAGGTCGAATTCCATAAAGGCTCCTGTGATGTACTTGGAGTTGGCCGTTCTACCATCCTTGTACTTGGGACGGGCTTGCTCTGACCAAACCCCTTCTTCCATGATTTTTCGAATGTTTTCTTTAAAAATTGTATCTGCTTTTGTCATATACTCTCCTTGAATCCAGTTTTGTCTTCATTATATCACAGGAGACAGAAAAAAAGGAGATCCCAGCACGAGCCAGATCTCCATTTCATCTTATTGTAATACAAGGGATGCAGCACCGATGACACCGGCATCATTTCCCAAAGTTGCAAGTGCCAATTGAGTAGATTCACGCACTTGTGGGAATGAGTTTTCTTCAAAGACCTTGCGCACACCATCCAAGAGGAAGTCTCCAGCAGCGGAAACCCCACCACCGATAACGATCTTAGATGGGTTCAAGGTTGAACCGATGTTGGCAGCAGCAAGTCCAAGGTAACGTGAGAAGTTCTTGTAGACGATCAAAGCAAGAGCATCGCCTTCTTTTGCCAGGTCAAAGACCGTTTTAGCTGTTACTTCTTCACCGTTGTCGATCAAGACTTTCAATTGAGAGTCCCCTTCGTACTCATCAGCATAACGACGAGTCAAGTTGACGATACCAGTTGCTGAGGCAACCGTTTCAAGACAGCCTTTTTTACCACAGGTACATTGGATTGGATCATCAAAGTCAACAGTGATGTGACCAAGCTCACCAGCAGCTCCACGTACACCGTGCAAGAGACGACCTTCAGCGACGATCCCACCGCCGACACCTGTACCAAGGGTCATGAAGACAACATCTGGTTGGTTTTCACCAGCCCCTTTCCAACGTTCACCCAAAGCAGCAACGTTGGCATCATTATCGATAAAGAATGGAATATGAAGGGCAGTTTCGATCTTTTCTTTGACTGGTTGAAGGATCTTCCAGTTCAAGTTGTAGGCACCGATAACTGTACCTTTTTCACGGTCAACGACACCAGGTGAACCCATTCCAATTCCTTGGAACTCAGAAGCATCAAGTTCAAGCATTTTCAAACGATGCGCGATGGATTCGATCATATCATCTACGATATGGCTACCTTCATCCAAGATATTTGTTTTAATAGACCATTTTTCTTGAACTTCCCCATCCAAAGTAAGGATGGCAAACTTAATTGAAGTTCCCCCAAGGTCAATCCCAATAATTTTTTTAGACATCTGTAACTCCTTTCAAACTTGTAAACACTTACAGATCTATTATATCAGACTTTTTATCAAACGCAAAGGTTTGCACGTAACTTTTCTTAACTTTTTAACAAGAGACTAAAGGATTGAAATCCTAGAATGAGGAAAATCAAGCCAATAATATTTAACAGAAAGACACTTATCGAGAGTGGACTAACGATTAAGAATAAGCCGATGAAGAGCTGTAGCAAGGCAAAGAAAATATAACGCTTGGACAGTTCCTCAACATTCCTCGAGTAGAAATTGGCTTTTCGGAAGTTTAAAATCGAACGATAGATCAGCCAAATTCCTAAGGTAACTGGAAAGACAATCGGCAAGGTCTTGTAGCCATAGAGCAGTAAATAGACCGCAAAAACCAAGGCGACCATACTGTGAAAGAGCTGTTGCTGCTGGATGATACCAGCTTGACGCAATCGGTAATAGCGTGAAAAACGCGAAAGGGAGATTAAAAAGAAACCACAGGAAATCAACCAGCTAAAAGAGCCGATGTGCTCAATTGGATTGATAAACAAGACAATACCGATAATGGTAAAAATAGTAGCTGAAATCCCAAGGGATATCCGGTTTAATTGATTCATAGGGCCTCCTTATTCATCTAATTCACTCAGGTATTCATAGCGATCGTACTTCTCAAGCAATCGCTCATTTTCCTGCTCCAATTCCTTTTGAAGGGCTGACAATTTGCCAAAGTCAGAGCCGTTTTCATTCATCTCCACTTCAATCTCTGCAATCCGATTTTCAATGGCTTCGATATCTGCTTCAATGCTCGCCCACTCCTGCTTCTCCTTGTAGCTCATGCGCTTCTTCTCTTCTTTTGGCTTAACAGGTTTTTCTTTTTCAACCTTCTGACTAGCCGTTACCTGGGCTGCTTCAAAGGCTTTTTCATCTAAATAATCCGTATAATTGCCAAAGAACTCCCGAATGCTCCCATTTTCGAAAGCCAGGATCTTGCTTGCCACCTTGTCCAAGAAATAGCGGTCGTGGCTAACGGTAATAACGGGACCTCCAAAGTTTTGAAGGAAGTTTTCCAAAACTGTCAAGGTGGCGATATCCAAGTCATTGGTCGGCTCATCGAGGAGAAGCACATTGGGTTTTTCAATCAAGAGTTTTAAGAGAAAGAGCCGCTTCTTCTCCCCACCGGAGAGTTTTTCAATCAGGGTTCCGTGCATGAAACGTGGGAAGAGAAATTGCTCTAAGAGATCTGCAATTGATGTCGTTCCAACGGTCGTCTTTACTTCCTCAGCAACTTCCTGGAGGAAATTAATCACGCGCTTGCTCTCATCCAGCCCATCAATCTGTTGAGAGAAATAAGCCACCCGCACAGTTTCCCCGATAATGACTTGCCCAGACTGAGGCTGTAGTCGCTCAGCGATCAGATTGAGCAGGGTGGACTTGCCGACGCCATTATCCCCAACGATCCCGATGCGGTCCTTGTTTTGCACCAAGAGGTTAAAGTCCTGTAAAATCGGCTTGTTTTCAAAAGCAAAACTCACATCTTTAAACTCGATGACTTTCTTTCCGATTCGGCTGGTCTCAAAGTTCATCTCCAAATCCGTCTGGTTGCTTTGACCAGACAAGTCTTGCTTGAGATCATGGAATCGATTGATCCGCGCCTGTTGCTTGGTCGCACGCGCCTGAGGTTGACGCCGCATCCAGGTCAACTCCTGCTTATAGAGTTGCTGCTTCTTATGAAGAAGGGCCGCATCACGCTCATCCTGCTCAGCCTTTAAGCGGACATAATCCTGATAGTTGCCCTGATACTCGATCAAGCTAGCTCGATCCAACTCAAAAATCCGTGTCGAGATATTATCCAAGAAATAGCGATCGTGGGTAATGAAGAGCACGGTTTTCTTAGAGTTCTTCAAGAAATTGGTCAACCATTCGATTGTATCAATGTCTAGGTGGTTGGTCGGCTCATCTAGTAAGAGCAGATCGTGGTGAGATAGCAAAACCTGTGCCAATTGCACCCGACGACGCAAGCCCCCAGATAGATCCCCAACTTTGGCATTCAAGTCTTCAATCCCAAGTTTTGAAAGGACTGTCTTGACCTGACTCTCGATCTCCCAAGCATTGAGCGAATCCATCTCCGCCATGACCTTTTCAAGACGTGCTTGGTTCTCTTCTCGGTAATCCGCCATCAAGAATTCATAATCTCGAATCAGTTGCATTTCACGTAAATCGCTAGATAGCACCGTATCCAGAACCGTCTTTTGATCATCAAAGTCTGGTTCCTGCGTCAAATAGCCAATTGTATAATCACTCTTGGCAGAAAAAGGACTCACATCTCCATCAAAGCCAGAGCGACCCGACAACACATCTAACAGCGTAGTTTTTCCAGTCCCATTGACCCCGATCAATCCGATCCGATCCAAGTCGTGAATGATAAAGGAGATCTCACGAAAGACGGTCTTATCTCCGACAGATTTGGTTAATTTATCGACAATAAAATCGCTCATTTTTCCTCCTCTTTTGCTTGCTGGATATAGGCGATGATGGCCTCTTTCTCATTGGCCAGTTTCCCATCGACAATGGCATATTCAATTTTTGTCAAAATCTCTCCCAAGGCTGGACCTGGTTGAAAGCCGTAGTCTTTGATCAGCATACCACCATTGACCACCACTTCATGCTTATCATGAATGGTCAAGCTATCATAAACGCGCTCAATGGCCAAATAATCCACACTCAAGGCATACGCTTCACGGAGCTCTTCAGCCACTAGCAACAAAGGCTTCTCATACTTGTAGCAGGCACGCTTGTCTAGACTTCCTTTTCCTCGGAGCTTTAGAATCTCCACGATCTGCTCCACCGTCTTGGCAAACTCTCTAGACGTCTTCCATTTCTTAAAGAATTTTGGAATATCTTGAATCTCTAGTGCTAAGACCAAAGCAGCCCAGGCTTGCTCAGAAGTTGAAAAGGTATATTCCAACTCTATGTCAAACAAACGCTCGATCGCTTCTTTACGATCCTTCATCTCTGGCAGATAGTGATAGGCTCCACTGGCTAGCATGGCCTCCAAGCCTTGTCTCCAGTATGGGGAAAGCAAGAGTTTATCAAACTCGATGAAGGTACGCTCTACTGAAATCTTCTCTAGTAAGGGAGCACACTCCTTCATAGCATCAAAGGTTGCCTCATCTAATTCAAAGCCGAGACTGGCTTGAAAACGAAAGCCTCGCATGATCCGGAGTGCATCTTCGTTAAACCGTTCGTGAGGAAGCCCAACCGCCCGAAGGACCTTGTTTTCCAAATCTTCTAGTCCATGAAAGAGGTCAACAATTTCTCCTTTTTCATTTAAGGCAAAGGCATTAACCGTAAAATCACGACGCTTGAGGTCTTCTTCTAGCGAGCGTACAAAAGACACGGAGCTTGGACGGCGATAATCGACATAGACATCCTCTGTCCGGAAGGTCGTAATTTCATATTCTTGACCATTTTCAAGAACCAAGACGGTCCCGTGTTCGATACCGATATCTACTGTTCGATCAAAAATGGCCTTGGTCTCTTCTGGGTATGAGGAGGAAGCGATATCGACATCGTGAATTGGACGATCCAAGAGGGCATCACGGACAGATCCCCCTACAAAATAGGCCTCAAAACCAGCTGCTTTAATCTTCTCTAATATTGGTAAAGCCTCCTGAAACTCAGAAGGCATCTTTTCTAATCTCATAGTAAGTGTTCCAAACCATAAACAAGCTCATGACGCTTGACAACTTCTTTAATCCCTAGATTTACTCCTGTCATGAAGGAAACACGATCATAGGAATCATGACGGAGAGTCAACCCTTCGCCTTGGCTACCAAAAATCACCTCTTGGTGAGCGACTAGGCCAGGCAATCGAACTGAATGGATGCGCATCCCTTCAAACTCTGCCCCTCTTGCTCCAGGCATCAACTCTTCTTCATCTGCTGCACCTTGCTGGATCTTCTCGCGCTTCTCTGAGATCAGCTCAGCTGTCTTAATTGCTGTTCCACTCGGTGCATCTTTTTTCTTATCGTGGTGCAATTCGATAATTTCTACATTCGGGAAATACTTGGCTGCTTGCGCTGCAAATTGCATCAAGAGCACGGCTCCAATGGCAAAGTTCGGCGCGATCAAGCCACCCAAATCCTTTTCACGTGAAAGGTCTATCAATTCTTGGATCTGCTCAGGAGTGAATCCAGTCGTTCCCACAACAGGCACAATGCCATTCTCAATTGCAAAGCGAGTATTCTCGTAAGCGACCTTGGGCATGGTAAAGTCGACCCAAACATCTGCCTCTAGACCCACAACATCTTCTTTGCGGTTAAAGACAGGGACTCCTGCAACCTCTGTCTCATCAGTAAATGGATCGATCAAGCCAGCTAATTCTAACTCAGGATCTCCAGAAACCATCTTGTAGGCTGCTTGTCCCATTCTTCCCTTGAAACCTGCGATAATGACTTTAATGGACATAGAATTCTCCTTAAACGATAGGGATATACCCAACTGCTAAGCTATGGTCACCTAAGTGCGTCCCAATCACCCCTCCAAAGGTAGCAAAAGGAATGTCACCTTCCACTCCTTCTTCCATGAGCAGTTGGCGAAGTGCTTCTGCTTTTTCAGGAACATTGGCATGGATGACAAAGACTTGGTAATGACCATCTGCGATATCTGATACAACAATCTCTACCAAGCGTTTCATGGCTTTCTTTTCCGTCCGGACTTTCTCAAAGACCTCAATCACGCCTTCATCATTAAAATGAAGAATGGGCTTGATGCTCAAGAGGTTTCCAAGAATAGCAGCACCATTTGACAGACGACCACCTTTAACCAAGTGGTTCAAATCATCCACCATGATATAGGCAGAGGTTCCATCAATCTGGTGTTGGACATTGGCCACAATCTCATCGAAGGAACGGCCTTCACCAGACCATTTCAAGCAGTCTTCTGCCATCATTCCTAGAGGAGCACTGGTGATTTTTGAATCCGGAAATTCGACGGTCAAGCCTTCGAATTCGTCCTTCAAATATTGGATATTTTGGTAGAAACCAGAAATACCTGATGACAAGAAAAGACCGATAGCATGCGTATAGCCCTTAGCTGTCAAACCAGATAATACTTCTTCTAACTCTGCAACACTCGGCTGGCTAGTCTTTGGCAATTCCTTAGACGCCGCCATCTTTTGGTAGAACTCATCGTGTGTCAGGTTCTTCCCTTCAACATAAGACTCCCCGTCGATATAGATCGGGATCTCTAAAATAAATAAGTCGTCGTGATGGAGCACGTCTTGCGTTAAATAGGCAGACGAATCCGTGATCACTGCTAATTTCATTGATTAAAACTCCAAATTAATACCCGGTAAATCGAGGGCAATTTCTGTGACTTCATAAGTCAAACGGTTGAGCATATTCAAGCAAGGGCGAGCCAATTCTTCCACTTCGTCTTTGCTGAATTCACTTGGTTCATTGACATAACGACCAAACAAGTGGTTGATTTGAGTGATGGTTCCACTGATCACAAAACCGTCAAAAACGATCATGTAGCTCAAGATGACAATCAAAGAAGTTGTGTTTTGTTCTTGATCACGATTGATCAATTGAAAGTTTACATCTACTTTTGTTTCAGGGATGCCATTTTCTTTTTCCCACTCAAAATTACGAGCATCATAGTGGTATTGGCTGACAAATTCTTTTTCACGTTGAATATCCATTTTTATTCTCCTAAAAATATGCGATAGGCTTATTATATCATAATTCAGCTCAAGATACCAACGCCGAATGAGGTGATTTTTTCTCTAGTACAAGAAGAAAAGGTTGGGCATTCCCAACCTTTCAGGTATGTTTAGTTTTTAGTTTTACGAAGCAATCCGAACAAGATACCACTTACGACAGCACCGATCAATACGAACAAGATGTAAAGAAGTGGGTTTGAAGTAAGAGCGATAACGAAGATTCCTCCGTGAGGAGCCATGAGTTTCAAGCCTGCAAGACCAACAAGAGCACCTGTCAATGCTGAGCCTGCGATGAAGCTAGGGATGGCACGAGCTGGGTCAGCTGCACCGAAAGGAATGGCACCTTCTGTGATGAAGGAAAGACCCATGACAATGTTTGTCAAACCAGAATCGCGTTCTTCTTGTGTGAATTTATCTTTAAACAATACAGTTGCTACGAATACTGCCAATGGAGGAACCATACCAGCTGCCATAACAGCTGCCATAACAATAGAACCACCTGAAGCAACAGATTCAGCAAGTGTACCTGTAGCGAAGACATAAGCGGCTTTGTTAACTGGTCCACCCATATCTACAGCCATCATACCGCCGACGAGAAGTCCAAGAAGGACAGCTGAGCTACCTGACAAGCTTGAAAGGAAGTTGTTAAGACCAGTATTAATAGCAGCCATTGGAATATTGATGAGGAACATCAAGAATCCTGTCAAACCAACACCAAGCAATGGCAAGAGAAGGATTGAACGGATACCATCGAGTGAACGTGGAAGACCTGCAAGGGCTTTGCGAAGTAAGAGAACAACTCCACCTGCAAGGAAACCACCTACCAAAGCTCCAAGGAAACCTGATGATACGGCTGCTGGTAATTCACCTTTAGCAGCACCGTAGGCGATATTTCCAAATGCTGACCCTGAGCTAGCAATAGATCCAGCGATAAACCCTGCTACAAAACCAGGTTTTTCAGCGATTGAGAATCCAATGTAACCTGCAAGTACAGGAAGCATGAAGCCAAAGGCTACTCCACCAATTGTTTTAAATTGTGCTGCTAATACATGATAAGAACCAAGACTAGACAATTGATCTTGAGGCACACCAAGAACTTGGTCAATCAAGAAGGCAAGGGCGATCAAGATACCACCACCGATAACGAATGGAAGCATTTGAGAAACCCCACTCATCAAGTGTTTGTAGAAGGCTCCACCTAAGCTCAATTTTTCTTGGCTAGTGCTAGCTTGTGCAGCATTTTCAGCGTGGAAAACATCTGCTTTGCCATCCAAGATGGTTTGGATCAATTCTTCTGTCTGACGGATACCGGCTGCGACTGGTTTAGAGATCAATTTTTTACCATCGAAACGAGCGGTTTCAACTGCCTTATCCGCTGCAATGATGACTCCTTCAGCTTTTGCGATTTCTTCAGCTGTCAAGCGGTTGCCGACACCAGATGCCCCGTTGGTTTCAACGCGGACTGTAACACCCATTTCTTCCCCTTTTTTGATGAGGGCTTCTTCTGCCATATAAGTGTGGGCGATCCCTGTTGTACATGCTGTAACGGCAACGATGAGCGGTTTGTCAGATGAAGCTGCTTCTTTGACAGCTTCTGCTTTTTTCGCTTCTTCAGCGGCAGCTTCTTGCTCTTCTGCATCAAAGGCTGCGATCACTTGATCAGGAGTGCTTGCTTGGCGAAGTTTGTCTGCAAATCCTGGTTTCATCAAGTACTTAGACAATTCAGCAAGGGCTGCCAAGTGAGTGTCGTTGGCTCCTTCTGGAGCTGCGATCATGAAGAACAAGTCTGTTGGTTAGCCATCAAGCGAAGCATAGTCCACACCCTTGTTTGATTTTGCAAACAAGACTGTAGCTTCTTTAACTGCTTCATTTTTGCTGTGGGGCATGGCAATTCCGTCACCCAAACCAGTTGAAGTTTGTGCTTCGCGGTTCATGATTCCAGCCTTGAAGGTGTCAAAATCTGTCACCACACCATTGTCAACGAGCGATTGGACCATCTCATTGATCACGCCCTCTTTATCTGTTGCCTGAAGGTCAAACAACATCACGTTTTTATTTAAAACGTCTTGAATTTTCATAGTTTTTCTACCTCTACTTTTTCATAAGTTTCTTTTATATAGTCAGCTGTTGCCAAATCATCCGAGAAGGTGGTCGCTGTACCACAAGCCACGCCCCATTTGAAGGCTTCGATGACATCTCCTGTTGTTGCGAGCTTTCCAGTGAAGCCTGCTACCATGGAATCTCCAGCCCCGACAGAGTTCTTTACTTGACCCTTGATTGGTTTTGCGAAGTAAGTTCCGCTTGGACTGACGAGGAGAGCACCATCACCCGCCATGGAAATAATGACGTTTTGTGCTCCTTTGGCCAAAATCTCTTTAGCGTAGCGTTCAATTTCTGGCAATTCCGTCAAGGTAACGCCAAAAATATCTCCCAATTCATGGTTGTTTGGTTTGACCAATTGGGGATTGAACTCCAAGGAATCAATCAAGGTTTGCCCTTCAAAGTCGCAAACTACCTGCGCACCTGTCGCACGAGTTGATGCGATCAATTGTTTGTAAACGGCATTCCCAAGTGAAGATGGGGCAGATCCTGCAAAGACTACTACATCATCTGCTGTTAAGCTCGATAAGATGCTGAGCAATTCTTGCAACTGAGCTTCCGTCACTTCTGGGCCATTCCCATTGATCTCTGTTTCTTCATCAGCTTTGATCTTGACATTGATCCGTGTATCTTGGTCCACTGTCACAAAGTTGGTGGAAATGGCTTCGCTAGTCAGTACGTCTTCAATGAAGCGTCCAGTGAAGCCACCGATAAATCCAGTCGCTGTGTTCTCGATATCGAGACGCTTCAAGACACGACTGACATTGATTCCCTTACCACCGGCGAATTTATCTTCTGAAGCCATCCGATTGACTGCTCCGGTCTCTACATGATCGAGACGGACAATATAGTCAATTGCCGGATTCAGTGTTACTGTATAAATCAAACCTCTATAACCTCCGTTTTTTCTTTTAAAACCTTTAATCGTTGCGGTTCACATTGATTGGTGATAATCATGGCTCGCTTGATAGGAGCCACTTTGACAAAGGATGTCACCCCAATTTTCGAATCATCCGCTAGGATATAGGTCTTTTTCGCATTTTCGATAATCGCACGCTTGACAGATCCTTCTTCCAGGTCTGGAGTGCTGTAAAATTCATCATCGATTCCATTCATTCCAAGAAAGGCCTTGTCAAAATTCAACTGACCGATTTGATTAAGCGCGATCCCTCCGATACTAGCATCTGTAGAAGATTTTACCTTCCCACCGATGATGACCGTCGGAACATTTCGCTCGACCAACTTGGTCGCATGGTGAATTGAGTTGGTCACCACGGTTACTGTTGGATTGACAATTTCTTGTACCAAAAGTTCATTGGTCGTCCCGGCATCGATAAAGATCACGTCATGATCTTTGATCAATTCCGCCGCTTTTACCGCGATTTTTGACTTAACTTGAATGTTTTTGATAGATTTTTCTTTATTGCTTTCTTCCTCTTGAAGAAAATGCAGGCTTTCCGCACCGCCGTGGACCCGGCGAAGTTTGCTTTCAGCTTCTAGCTCATCCAAGTCTCGCCGAACGGTTGATTCAGACGTCCCCAGCTCTTGTACAAGGGTTTCTAAGGAAACAAACTTTTCCTTCAGTACCTTCTCGAGGATGAATTGTTTTCGTTCAGACTTAAGCATTTCTCCTCCTTTTGCAATCGATTACAAGAACTATTATACTCTTTCTTCAAAAAATGTCAACACTTTTTATCATTTTCTATCATTTTCTTTCAAAAATTCTAAAATTGTACAAAAAAAGAGCAGGAAAGAACTCATTTTGTTAAGCGAGTTCTTTTCCCACCCTCATATATCTTCTTTGAAGAGTTTAAGCAATAAAATGTCTAAGCATCCACTCTATCTTCGGTATGTCTTAATCATTTTTTGATGATTGTTTCTTTTTCTTGAAACCAAACAATCCAGCAAGTAGCCCGACGGCAACACCTGTTGTTGCTACTGCATATTTGGAGGAATCAGATCCAGCCACAGCTTGGCTGTTTTCTTTTTTCGGTTTGATTTCTTCTACTTTAGCTTCTTGTTTTGGAGCTGGACTAGCTGTTGGTGCTTGCACTTGTGGACTATTGGTAGTTGTTGGAAGAACCGTTGGTCTATCCGAGAAAGTTGTTGGATTGCTTGAGCGGATATCCATTGGCATATCTGCTGCTTCTAAAATAGCTGGATCCATCCGAGAAGCTAGATCTTCATATTGGGAATTCAACAGTTCCACGACACTTTGATAAGATTGAAGGGTTGTGAATTCTGCTTCCAATTTTTCTTTTTTATTCTCTAAATTAGCCACCGCAGCTGATAAAACGGATTGGGCTTTGACCAATAATTCTGGAGCATTTTTAAAGTCAGAAAGACGTTTTTCAGCTGCAACTAGTCGCTCTTGCGCCGCCTTCAAGCCCTCATGCGCTTCTTGAACGACTTGGGCTTTTTCTGCTTCTTCTGCTTTTAAACGATCTAATTTCTCACGCGCAGCCGCTAACAAATCCTTCGCTTTTTGAAGGGCCGCTTCTTTTGGTTGGATGGCTGCTTCAATCCGACCTCGAGATACACCAAGAGTCGCCTTCGCCTTTTCAACCGCATGGTCCTTGCTAACGAGAAGAATCTTGTAATTTTGGATGGTCTTTTGGACATTGGCCATCTCTACTGCCACATTTGAATTGGTATGGCGGGCATCTTCTAACTTGCCTTGCAGGATAATGATTTGAGACTCTTGATTGGCCTTGTCTAACTTGAGATTAGCGACTTCATCAGATTTTGCTTTCACATCTGATCTTGTCGTCGTTGCGCCAGCTCCCTGACGCAATTGGTAAGCGAGTGCACTGGTTGACACTGCTGAATGGACCGGACTATGTAAGAAAGCTGCTTCTGACATAGCATTGCTTGGGTCATAAGCGACTGATAAAGCTGTCGCTTTGTTGTCTACCATTTGGAGGTAGTGACCAACCTTCGCAAAGGCCTCAGCCCCAATTTTCATATAAATGTCATTGGCATCGATTTGTGTTTCGTCTGTTGGTAGACCATATTGAGCCGCTACTTCCTGATAAGCCGCTTTTTCATTGTACCAAAAGTCAACCGCACCAGCAGGTGAGAAGCCATAAGCGATGTTCTCGTTTGGCAAATACTTAAACATATGCCAGTTGGCTTTTTTGAAGTATTCCAACTGTACTTGACTGGCTGGAAGGGAATAGGGATCCAGTTCCAATTCAGGCAAGCCGGCATTGCGACGATAAGCGTTGATAGCATCAGCAATTTCAAGTGCTCGGAGGTTAGCTTGCAAGGATCCAGACTCTCCAACCGTTAAGCCGTCTTCTTCACGACCACGTTTGTAGAGGGCTAAAGCGCTCGCTGCAGCTTCATTGCCATTGTCTGCTAAGTGTTGCAAATAACCTTCATAAGTCGCTTGACTCAACTGAACTGGGCTATTGGCCGCTGCTTGTTCTAAGGCTGCCAATTCTGCTTCCTTGGTAGCGATGACCGCTTTCAAATCTGTTAGACGCGTTTGAGCCAGTTGAATGTCGTTCTCAATTTGAGCCACAGTATCTGAGCCAGTTTGCTGACTCGCTTGCAAGGTTGCAAGATGATTCTGAGATTCTCGGATACTTTGCTCGACTTGACTTTGCTCCAACAAAGCCTGGTTGAGTACATTCTCATCATTTGAAATCGGTGCTTTGGCTTGGTTCAATTCATTTTGTGCTACATCGACCAAAGATTCCTGAGCAGTAACCTGATTTTCCTGTTGACGAACAGCCTCTACGACTTGGTCATGAGCAGCTTCTGCTTCTCGAACCTTATTTTCTTCAATAGTCACATAGGCTTGAGCCACCTTGACGTCATTTTCTGCATTCTGAACTTGGGCATCCGAAGTCGTTGCGATGAGGTTTTCCGCATCCGTCACTTCTGCTTTCTTTTCTTCCAGTTCTTGTCCAGCAGCCTTGACTTCTGTTTGAGCATCGATCACTTTTTGCTCTTGGTAGTGGACATCTTTCACCACTTGCCCTTTTTGAGCTGTGATTTGCTTCAACTCATCAACTGTAATTGGTTTTTCAACTACTTCCGTGCTGTTGGTTTCTGGATTTTCATTTTGCTTGACCTCTTCGGCATTTGCTTTGTGATGAAACATACCAGATAGGACTGTTGTTGCAGCAATCCCAGTCGTGAAAACCGATTTTCCTAATTTCTTTCCCATTAAACTCACCCCCAAAACTTAATCATTTTCTTGAAGTTTCTCTACCCCTTAGCATACCACATTTTGTTACCAATAACTAGTAGGTTTTAAAAGTTTTTTTCATAAATTTTTGAGGCAAAAGAAAAACAGCTGACGCTGTTAGTCTTCTTGTTTAATTTGTTCCAACATCTTCTCTTCTTCTGCTGTCAACTCATAGTTTTCTAGCAAGTCTGGACGACGTTCTAAGGTCTTTTTCAAACTCTGATAGAGGCGCCACTGACGGATATTTTCATGATGGCCACTCATAAGAACATCTGGAACTGTCATTCCTCTGTATTCATAAGGCCGGGTGTATTGAGGATACTCTAAGAGACCAGAGGAGAAACTGTCATCCTGGTGGCTGGACTCTTTTCCGATCACTTCTGGAATCAAGCGTACCGTCGCATCAATCATAGTCATGGCCGCTAGCTCGCCACCCGTCAGGACATAATCGCCAAGAGAAATCTCATCCGTCACCAAGGTCTTGATCCGCTCGTCGTAGCCCTCATAGTGACCACAGATAAAAATCAATTCTTCTTCCTGAGCCAACTCTTCTGCGTAGGCTTGGTCGAAGGTCCGACCAGCAGGATCCAGCAGGATCACGCGCGGATTCTTTTTCTCAATGGCATCAAAGGCATCAAAAATCGGTTGAGCTCGTAGAAGCATGCCTTGCCCGCCACCATAAGGTTCATCGTCCACATGCCGCGCCTTCTCTGCATTTTCGCGGAAATTATGGTAGTTGATCTCTAATAGACCTTTTTCACGAGCCTTTCCGACGATGGAGTGCTCCAGGGGTGAAAACATCTCTGGAAAGAGGGTTAAAATATCAATCTTCATCGTCTAACCCTTCTAAGATATCTACATCCACCCGGTTTCCTGGGATATCGATATTGAGCACCACTGGTGGGATATAAGGCAATAGAAGGTCACGTTTGCCTTTGCGTTTGACCACCCAGACATCATTGGCACCTGGTTGCAGGATTTCCTTGATTTGACCGATTAACTGGTCATTTTCGTAAACATCAAGGCCGATGATCTCATGGTAATAGAATTCGCCATCCTCCAAATCCGTCAAGTCTTCTTCCGCAACCTTGAGGCTAAAGCCCTTGAATTTTTCGATAGCATTGATATGGTACATATCCTTAAATTTGATGATGTCGAAGTTCTTGTGCTTGCGATGACTGGCAATGGTCACCGTCTGGACAAAACGATCCTTCTCATCAAAGAGGGCCAACTCAGCTCCTTTTTTAAAACGTTCTTCCGCAAAGTCTGTCACAGACAAGACCCGCATTTCTCCTTGTAAGCCTTGGGTATTGACTATTTTCCCAACATTAAAGTAATTCATGATTTCACTACATTCCTCTTTTAATTAATTTATCTTTACAGTTCTCTAATAAGAGTTACAATTTTTTCCGATTCTGACCAGTGTAGATAGTGGTGGTTTCCACCTAGAATGAGTTTTGTATTAGAATTCCAATATTCTGAATCTCTGTACTCTTTTTCTCTATACGCCTGACAAAATACGAAAACAGGAATATTATCTGGTAAGGACAAACTATCAAAATCTTCAGCGGTAATATTTACAGATATCTGAAATCCAGGAACTTGCTTTTCCAATTCTAAGCCCTTTTCTTCCATCAATTCCCAAATCAGTCTTTCAGTTTCAGGTTCAAATGTTGCTTGAGTTAGCCCCTTAAAATAATTTTCCGGACCACATTCTTCGATCATTCTCATTTGCTCTTCCATTTCTGGATAAGGATTTTTTTAAAATCAGCAAACATTATATTTTTTGTTGTCGGTTCAATTGCTATCAAAGCTTGACACCTAATTGGTTTACTCATTAACTTTAAAGCCAAAACACCACTTAAACTATGAACACAAAGTATATAATTGGAAATTTCCAATCCCTTCAGGATTTCGTATACCGCTTCAACAAGATTATCCAAATTAAGTCCTGTTTGACTATGAATCGGACTCCTACCTGTATTCGGAAAATCAATCGTTAAGTAACCTATTGAGGAAGGAAGTTTTTCAAGTATTGGTAGGAAATTTTCATAACTTGGTATCAAACCAGCACCATTTAAACAAACTAGTACTTTATTTCTCTTTTTATAAGTAACAGAGAGACAACCAATCTTTGTAGTTACTTCAAATCGGTTCATATCAAAATAACTCTTTCTAAACAACAATTCACTTAACATTCTTAGGTTTTATTTTATCACGTTCAAGGGATTTTCTCAAATGCTCTTTTTTGCTAAAAAGCCTTCCAAATCTTGTTCATGCTGATACTTGATGGCTGCCTTCTTGTCTTTTTCAAAAATAGTCTTCGTTAGGTCAATATGGTTAATAGCTGCAATTGCCACTGTGTAGTGAATGATATCTGCCAACTCCTTTGCCAATTCCTCGTTTGAATCTTGGACACCCTCTTTTCTACCTGAACGTCCATTTAAAACCTCAGCGACTTCTCCAACTTCTTCCACTAGTTTGATAAAAAGTCCTTCTTCTGTTCTAGATTGTTGGTAATGATCAAGTAAGTATTCCTCTAGTTGTCTAACTGTTAAATCTCTCATTCCTTCTCCTTGCAAAAAAAGCGAGACCTTGTCCCGCTTTTCTTATTTTTCGTCAATAACGATTCTTACTTTTTTATCTTCAGTTGGGACAGAGTAGACAATCGTTCTTATCGCAGAAATGGTGCGACCTTTTCGACCGATTACACGACCAACATCGCTAGGATCAAGGTCAAGGTGGTACTCCAAGAATTCAGGAGTATCTTCGATCTTGATGGTTAAAGCATCCGGTTGTGAAATCAAGGGTTTCACAATTGCAATAATGAGATTTTCAATCGTATCCATACATCAACCTACTTTATGATTATTTTGAGAATTTAGAATCGTGGAATTTCTTCAAGACACCTTCTTTTGAAAGGATGTTGCGAACTGTATCTGAAGGTTGAGCTCCATCAGCCAACCATGCAAGAACGCGGTCTTCTTTCAAAGTAACTTGGTTTTCTTCAACAAGTGGATTGTAAGTTCCAACTGTTTCGATGAAACGTCCATCACGTGGTGAACGTGAATCTGCTACGTTGATACGGTAGTAAGGTTTTTTCTTAGAACCCATACGAGTCAAACGAATTTTAACTGCCATTTTTATAAGTCTCTTTTCTATATTTTAATTTTCGGTGAAATAGACAAGCTATTTAGCACATGATCTATTATAACACATTTCATCAACCTGTCAAGAAAAAAACTTGACAGTATTTAAAATTTTTTAATTAAGCAGTAAATCGGCGATTTCTTGATAGGTGCTAACTTCATAAGTTGGCACTACTTGGCTGGTATTTTCCTTGTGATTTGGGTTATACCAGACGGTAGCAATCCCCGCAGCATTCCCTCCTGCGATATCCGCTGTCAAAGAATCACCGATCATGAGGGTCTCTTCCTTGCTAAACCCTGGAATCAGCTGGCCTACTTTGTCAAAAAATGCAGGTTCTGGTTTCTGAGTATGAAGCTGTTCAGAGATAAAGACCTCTTTAAAATAAGGTGCGATGGTAGAATGAGCTAAGCGTCCTTCTTGAATGGCAGTCACTCCGTTCGTTGCACCATAGAGCTGGTAACCTGCTTTTTCAAGTCGGGCCAGTAAGTCCTCCGTCCCTGGGAAAGATTGCCCTTGAAGACTGATGTAATCTTGGTAGCGAAGAGCCATCTCAGCCCCGTCAACCGTGATCCCAAAGTGGGCAAACCCAATCGCAAACCGACTATCCACGAGTTCTTGTTTGGTGAGCTTCTTTTGTTCCAAATCCTTCCAGAGACCTTGGTTCATAGGTTTGTAGTAATCTTTAAAGGCCTCTACATCTGGAAAATTCATGTCTTCTAACATCTGCGTCAAGGCTGTTTCTTCAGCAGATTCAAAGTCCAACAAGGTATGGTCCAAATCAAAAAGTAAAAATTTATATGCCATTACAAACGATCTTTCAATTTTTCTACAAATAAATAAGCTGCTGGGCAAGTGAGGGTATTCTTGATGGTCAGATGATTGATCTGGTAAATCTTCTTGCGATCGGTATGAGGAAATTCCCGACAGGCTTTCGGGCGAACATCGTAGATGGAACAGAGGTTATCTCCACCCAAGAAAGGGCAAGGCATAGCTTTAAAAACCTTGTCGCCATCCTCGTCAACTTGAAGAAATTCCGCTTCAAAAGCAGGCAGTTTCATCTTGAAATACTTAGCGATCCGCGTGATATCTGCTTCCTTAAAATCAGGCCCCAAGGTCTTACAGCAATTGGCACAAGCCGTACAATCGATTTCCTGGAACACTTCATCGTGGATTTCTTGCGCTATTTTATCTAAATTCTTAGGTGGCTTCTTCTTAAGATTCGCCAATACCTTGCGATGCTCCTTTTGCTTTTGGAGAGCTAACTGATGGTATTTTTCAATATCAATTTCCTGTGTCATCCTCTATTTCCTCTTCTAAACAATAGAAAGATTATACCACAAAGACTCTAAAAAAAGATAGATCCTGCGATCTATCTCACTTGATTAATCGGTTACAGCACCTGTTCCGTCTAGGCTCCAAGTGTTTTCGACATAAGGAGTAAATTGAGTTATTGTTTTCTCAAATCCTTCAACAACAATCAAATAAACCTTATCATCTTTTTGGAATACCCAACCAGCAACCTGCAGGCCTGACTTGAGAAAAATATGTATTTTAAGCGACTCATTTCCTCCAACAGTCGTCGTAGATTTTGTCATTTTCTCAACAATTTTATAATCATTCCACCTACTCTCCAATCTTTGAGCTATTAGCTCTGCATTAAATTCCACTCCTTCAGGGACATTTGCTTTTTCTCTAGTGGCAGCATTTAAAACAATAATATTGAAGGCGTTTTTATCTGTATACTGAATATTATCTCCGACTTGGATACTATCATTCTTTTTCCAGTCACTCGGGATATTGACATAGCCATAATCTGCCGAACCAATTCGTTTCGTTTTCACATTCCCATTATCACTATCTGGAATTTTTTTCTCTACATTGCTACTTGATGTTGTAGTCTCTTTCACCACATTCGTGGAACTAGATGCTGCCGATGATTTACTAGACTCTTTCTTTGGACTAGTACAAGCAGAAAGGCTTACAACAGACAAAAACGTAACAGACGCGAGTAGGAACTTATTTTTCATATTCTCTCCTCAATGATGTATTTTCTTTCCACTAGTCTACCATGATTTTCTAGGATTTGAAAGTGCGATTTCTATAGCATAAAGAGACTAGAAATGATTCTAGCCTCTCTTCATTAATCCTTTACAGCACCTGTTCCATCTAAGCTCCAAGTGTCTTCAATGTATGGGATAAAGGTTTTCAAGGTTTCTGCATCCCCTTCAAAAGAAATGGTATAAACTTTTTCACCCTTTTGGAAGATCCAGGTAATCAAATATTGACCGGATTTCATGACAATTTGAAGCTGGTAAGCATCCAGTCCTGCGACCTTAGTTCGCGCTCCCGTCATCTTATCAACATCCTGATTGTCTTCCCACATAACGGCCAGTTTCTTAGCTAGAAATTCAGCATTAAACTCTCTATCTGCAGGAACTTTGGCCTTTTCTTTGGTAAAACTGTTCAAGGTGACTATGTTATAGGCACTGCCATCTGTGTATTGGACCGCCTCAACCCCACTAAGATCAGTAAACTTATACCATTTACTTGGAATATCGATATACCCATAGTCTGCATTTCCAATCCGTTTGGTTTCTTGGCTGGAAGTGTTTTTCTTTGTAGAAGAAGTATTCTTTGACGAAGAGCTGCTTGTTTGCTTTTCGACTTTACTGCTACTTTCTTTAGTAGAAGAAGCTACTGTTTCCTTTTTAGTGGTGTGACTACAAGCCATTAGTGTGCAGGCAGAAAGAATCGATAGTGATGCGATAAATAATTTATGTTTCATGCTCAACCTCCTTAAGAACGTTTTCCTACCTCTAGTCTACCATGAATGAGGGTATTTTAAAATAGGATGAGTGTTACATCTGATCTAACCTTTCTAATCCTGTTTATTTCTTTTGAACCTAAAACAAAAGGCTGGGACAAAAGTCCTAGCCTCTCAATTATTTTTGGATTGTCGAGCAAGACGCAGTAGTTGAGTGGGCTCTACTACGCTGATTTCATCAGTTTTTACAGCCCTACTCAACTGTGCGGAGGTGGGACGACGAAATCGAATTCTAACGAATTACCAATTTCTGTCCCACTCTCTAATTGTTATTCTTCATCCATTGACAAGACAGACAAGAAGGCTTCCTGTGGAACTTCAACAGATCCAATGGCCTTCATCCGTTTCTTACCAGCTTTTTGTTTTTCAAGAAGCTTACGTTTCCGTGAAACGTCCCCACCATAACACTTGGCCAAGACGTTCTTACGAAGGGCCTTGATATCTGTACGGGCTACGATCTTATGACCGATGGCTGCTTGGATAGGAACTTCAAACTGTTGACGAGGGATAATCTTCTTAAGCTTCTCAACGATCAACTTACCACGTTCATAGGCAAAGTCCTTGTGAACGATAAAGCTGAGGGCATCGACGGTATCGCCATTGAGAAGGATATCCATTTTAACCAATTTAGAAGGACGGTATTCAGACAACTCGTAATCAAAGCTTGCATAGCCACGAGTAGAAGATTTCAATTTATCAAAGAAATCAAAGACAATTTCAGCCAGTGGGATTTGATAGATCACATTAACCCGATTTTCATCGATGTAGTCCATGGTCACAAAGTCCCCACGTTTTCGTTGGGCTAATTCCATGACAGCTCCAACAAACTCTTGTGGCACCATGATTTGGGCCTTGACATAAGGTTCTTCGATCGAAGCGATCTTAGTTGGATCTGGGAACTCAGACGGGTTTGAGACATCCAGTGCTTCTCCATCTGTTAAATTGACCTTGTAGATAACAGACGGTGCTGTCATGATCAAGTCAATGTTGAACTCACGTTCCAAGCGCTCTTGGATTACGTCCATATGAAGAAGACCCAAGAAACCACAACGGAAACCAAAACCGAGGGCTTGAGACGTTTCCGGTTCAAATTGAAGACTGGCATCATTCAATTGCAATTTTTCCAAGGCTTCACGAAGGTCATTGTATTTATTGGATTCAATCGGATAGAGACCTGCAAAGACCATTGGGTTCATCTGCTTGTATCCATGTAGTGGGTCACTTGCTGGATTGGTCGCTAAGGTCACAGTGTCCCCGACACGGGTATCTGCAACGGTCTTGATAGAGGCTGCAATATAACCAACATCTCCTGTCGCAAGGAAATCACGTCCAACCGCTTTAGGAGTAAAGATCCCAACCTCGGTGACATCAAAGGTTTTTCCGTTACTCATGAGCTGGATCTTATCGCCTGGTTTGACCATTCCATTGACAACCCGTACCTGAAGGATCACCCCACGATAGGCGTCATAGACGGAGTCAAAGATCAAGGCTTGAAGTGGAGCTTCAACATCACCTGTCGGAGCAGGAACTTTCTCAACGATCTGCTCCAAAATCTCTTCAATCCCAATACCAGCCTTGGCAGAAGCTAGGACTGCCTCGCTAGCATCCAAGCCAATGACATCTTCTACTTCTGTGCGCACACGTTCTGGATCTGCAGCTGGTAGGTCAATTTTGTTAATAACTGGCAGAATCTCCAAATCGTTGTCCAAAGCAAGGTAAACATTGGCTAGGGTCTGCGCCTCAATCCCTTGAGCCGCATCCACTACGAGAATCGCACCCTCACAGGCAGCTAGCGAACGAGAAACCTCATAAGTAAAGTCCACGTGTCCTGGGGTGTCAATCAAATGGAAGATATAGGTCTCCCCATCTTTAGCCGTGTAGTTCAACTCGATGGCATTCAGCTTGATGGTAATCCCACGCTCCCGTTCCAGGTCCATGCTGTCCAAAAGCTGGGCTTGCATTTCCCGACTAGAAACGGTCTCGGTTTTTTCTAAAATTCGATCGGCCAAGGTTGACTTTCCATGGTCAATATGGGCGATGATCGAGAAGTTCCGAATCTTCTCTTGTCGTTTTTTTAATTCTTCAAAATTTGGCATAATCATCTTCCTAGTAAATTTAATCGTACTCTTCATTATAACAAAAAAGATAGGCCTTTGCCTATCTTAATTCATTATTTTCAAAAAACGCTTCTGCGTTTTATTTCCCTCATAACCTATTCGTTCGTAAAAGAGATGAGCTTCTTTTCGATGAGAGGCAGAATTTAAACGGATAAAAGCATAATGCTTGCTTTTGGCAAGTTCTTCAACTCGCTCCATCAATTGGCGACCGATCCCACGTCCTTGAGCAGATGGAAAAACCGCTAGACCCAAAATATTCAGACCAGCGTCACTATAAAGACTTTCATAAACTTCTGCCTCCACATAACCAAGAATATGGCCTGTTTGGTCCTCTTCATAAACAAAGCAAAAGTGACCCGAATCTGGTTGATTAAATTTATCGATCTGAGCTGCCACTTTCTCAAGGGTCGAATCATACCCCAATACTTGGTGACACAAATCTCGAATTTGACCTGCATCTTTGACTTGAACGCTACGAATCATACTCCACCTCCATGAACTCTTTGGTTTTATCTTAGACCTTTTTCCTCAAAAAGTAAAGGAAGAACTGATAAAATTTAAAAAGAAAATCCGATTTAGATCAAATTCATCTTTTTTCGCATTTCTCATAGATTTCTATTTACTTTTTCGATTTAATTCATTATAATAGTAAGGGTAAATACAAGGAGGTGAGTAGGTTGGCCAGAGGTCGTGGAAAAGCAAGCCCTCAAGACAAAGAGGCATTACGGATTATATCGGAAAAGATTAGAGAATTACTGAAAGAACAAGGAAAAAAACAGATCGAATTATCTCGTATTACTGGAATCCCTGCAAGTACCCTGACTGGATATGTAAAAGGAACTTCTCTTCCCGTTCCTGAAAATTTAGAGAAGATTGCAGCCTTTTTCCAGGTAGCAGTTGCTGAAATTGACCCTCGATTGCGCAATGATTTTGTAGTCATTGATTCAGAGATTGAACGATTGTATAAACAGCTCGATGAAGGAAATCAAGAAAATCTTCTTTCTTACGGAAAGAGTCTCTTGACCCATCAAAAAGAAAGACAGAAAATTGAAAAGCAATACCACTCTTATTCTGTCTATGATTCTTTTGCAGCTTACCAAAATCAGAAACAAGCGGATATCGTCTGGTTTGATCAAAAGATTCCTTACGATTTGGCTTTTTGGATTCATACAGATTCCCTCGAGCCTAAATACGAAAAAGGGGCTGTTGTGTTAATCAAGCAAACCTATTATGATCAGGCAGGGGCTATTTATGCCATTGATTTTGACGGGCAGACCTTGATCAAACGGGTATTTCGTGAGGCCAACGGTATTCGACTGGTTTCCCTCAATAAGAAATATAGTGATCAAATCATTCCACTAGATGAGGAACCTGGGGTGATTGGAAAAGTGATTGATGGCTTTGTTCCTCTTGATTTGGAGGAAATCAAATGATTCAATTAATCGCGATTGACTTGGACGGAACTCTTTTGCATGAGGATAAGACTCTATCTAAAGGCAATATTGAAGCTCTTCACCGAGCCCATGAAGCCGGCTATGACATTGTGATCTGTACGGGGCGCCCCTTGGCAGGGGTACGACCCATCTTTGAAGAGATTGGACTCCCTGATGGCAACTACTATATGATTATCAATAACGGGTGTACAACCTTGTCTACTAAGAATTGGGAAATCATTGGTAAGGAAGAATTGAGCCTTGAGGACATGCACCGCTTGCAAGTTTTGACGGAAGATACAGACGTCCAGCTAACCTTATTTGACATGGATCACTACTTAGTAGTCGCACCTGAAGCCAGTGAACTTGTCACGATGGATGCAGGCATTGTTAATAGTAAACCGACACCTGTCTCTGAAGAGGATCTGCCCAACCTTGTTCCTATTTTTCAAGCCATGTACGTAGGAGCTCCTTCTGCTATTGATGCCTTCCAAGCTCAGTACGAGACTGCATTAGAAGCCGATTTTAACACCGTACGTTCACAGGATATCTTGTTTGAAATTCTGCCAAAAGGCGCGAGTAAGGCTTCTGCTCTTCAGGCATTAAGTCAAACATTAGGCTACAGGAAAGACCAGGTCATGGCTCTTGGAGATGCCAATAATGACCTTGAAATGCTGCGTTTTGCTGGTTACAGCATTGCTATGGGAAATGGCAATGCTGCTGTCAAGGAAATCGCAGACTTCATCACCCTGACCAATGATGAGGATGGCGTGGCCCATGCTATTCACAAATTAATTGAATCTGAAAAAGGAGAATGATCATGAAATACCAAAATTTGTTGGACCGTTTTATTACCTATGTAAAGGTTAACACACGTTCAGACGAAAATTCTACAACCACTCCAAGTACCCAATCACAAGTTGATTTTGCAACAAACATCTTGATCCCTGAGATGAAACGCGTGGGGCTTCAAAACGTCTACTATTTACCAAACGGCTATGCTATTGGAACACTTCCAGCTAATGATCCAAGCTTTACACGCAAGATTGGATTTATCTCTCACATGGATACCGCTGACTTCAATGCTGAAAATGTCAATCCACAAATTGTTGAGAATTATGATGGGGGTGTCATTGCCCTTGGTGACTCTGGTTTCACACTCGATCCAGCTGATTTTGCTCATTTGAACAACTACAAGGGACAAACCTTGATCACAACTGACGGTACTACTCTTCTGGGTGCAGACGATAAGTCAGGTATCGCTGAAATCATGACAGCTATTGAATACCTGACAGCTCATCCTGAAATCAAACACGGAGAAATCCGTGTCGGCTTTGGTCCAGATGAAGAAATCGGAGTCGGAGCAGATCAATTTGATGCAGAGGATTTTGATGTAGACTTTGCCTATACTGTCGATGGTGGTCCTCTTGGAGAGCTTCAATACGAAACCTTCTCAGCAGCTGGGGCTGAAATCACCTTCAAAGGACGCAATGTCCACCCAGGTACAGCCAAAGGTCAAATGATCAACGCTCTTCAATTAGCCATTGATTTCCATAATAAACTCCCTGAAGGAGCACGTCCAGAATTAACCGAAGGCTATGAAGGCTTCTACCACTTGATGAACATCGATGGGACTGTTGAGGAAGCAAGTGCCAGCTACATCATTCGAGACTTTGAAACTGAAAGCTTTGAGAAACGTAAAGACCTTATGAAATCTATTGCCGATCAGATGAATGCGGAACTCGGTAGTGAACGCGTTCTCCTCACCCTCAAAGACCAGTACTATAACATGAAGCAAGTGATTGAAAAAGATATGACACCGATTACCCTAGCTAAGGAAGTCATGGAAGATCTTGGAATCACTCCAATCATTGAACCGATCCGCGGTGGTACAGATGGATCTAAAATTTCCTTTATGGGGATTCCAACACCAAATATCTTTGCCGGTGGTGAAAATATGCATGGTCGCTTTGAATACGTTAGCCTCCAAACCATGGAACGCGCAGTTGATACCATTATCGGTATTGTGACCAAAAAATAAGAAACAAAAAAGGATTCGGATAGATTGTCCGGATCCTTTATTATCTATTAGAGAGCTTGACAATATCTTTGACCTGATCAATGGTCTGAATCAGGTGAAGGCTTGTCTCATTAATAGGAAGATAATAGACTTTATCTGCTAAAGATTCTGTAAAAGGACGATTCGTGACTAAGATCACCTGTTGTCCTTTTTCTTTCAGCTCTTTCACTTGCTTTCTCACCTTTTGGTAAAAACGCTCATCACTGATTTCTAAATCATCCACCAAGACACAAGCAGCGTCCAAAGCCAATGATTCATTGGTTCCATTCTGGGTCAGATAATAGGCTGCTCCCGCTTTGACCTCATATAAGCCAGCTGATGGCTCAACCGGAAGAAAGGCTGGGCTTGTTGCAACTTCTGCTACTTTTTCCATTGCTACAAGATTGGCTAGGACCTGCAAATAGACAGGTGCTAATTTACTCAAATCCAAGAGTTCCTCAAACTCAAAACCACGTTTCAAAGCTTCTAAGATATAGAAGAGCCGGTGGGGCATATGACGAGCAATTTTCTGGATTAATTCATCATCGCTCATTTCCTCAGGAAGGATGGTCAGCAAGTTCTTGTCTTTAATGGTTTCTAGGGCTTGTTGATAAGCCTCATCGATTCTCTTCCCAAATCCATAAACCGCCCCATAAGAGTGAATTTGGGTATTGAGGCGGGCATTTTTAGCAGCATCAGAAAAAATCGGAATCTTAAAGAAGATATAGTCCAAACTTGGTTCGTAAACGGCCTTTAAATCCTTTAACAAGGGATGAGGCAGATGCTCGAGAGAGCGTCCCAATTGTAACTGAACACCTTGCTCAAATAAGGAATAGCCCAAGCCCATTGAGGCCATCGAGATACTGTCTGAAGCAAATGGATTAACTTCTAGGATATAAAAAGCATAGCTCGTCGGATCCAAAGCAAACTTGATCGAAATGGCTCCTGTCAGCTTCAAATAGCGACTGATGTGGATCGCTGCTTCACGAAGATTTTGAAACTCCCGGTCAGTCAGGGTGACCGCTGGCATAAATTGATAAGAGTCACTAGAGTGGATCCCGACAGGATCAATGCTTTCAATAGAGGCTGCCAGGTAGTGATTGTCTTCGCGATCGCGCATGACCACAAAATCCAGTTCCTTAAAGCCATAGGTCGAAAACTCTAGCAAACACTGCTGACTTGGAGAGACCGAAAGTCCCGTTTCTACTGCTTCGCACAAGTCATCCAAGTTATGAGCAATCTTTCGCCCCTGCCCTTGCTTACTCGCTACCGGCCAGATCATAATAGGAAATTGAATGCCTTCAGAAAACTCGATGGCTTCGCGAACCGAACCAACCAGTGCGGAAGCGGGTACCTGATAGCCCAACTCTTGAAAGAGGCGTCGTTGATCCGCCTGCTGATAAAAACTACGGTAGCGTTGGAGGCTCGGTCCGATAATCATGATCGATGCGTCTTTGAAAAATCCAGTTTCTTCCAAACGAAACAAGAGGTTCAAAATCTGTTTATCCGCAAAGGTTAGGAGCAAACGAGATCCTGTATAGGAAAGAAGAGTCGTCCTAAGAGCATCCAACTTGAGCTTACTGACTACAACCTGTTCTCCAGCTTCCTGTGTGATAGCATTTTCTTCACCCAGATAAAGGACAAGAGCATTCCCGTCCTTGACATTAAGTTTTTGTGCTTCATTTACCGCAGCCAAGAGGCTAATATCCTGATAAGAATCTCCACATAGGAGAAGCAATTTCTGGTTTTCTTTCATCATTCCTTCTCCCTTCTACTTTCGTGAATTTTGGCATCAATCAACTCTAAAAATTCATCGTAAAAATAGAGATTTTCCCTTGGCCCTGGACTCGCATCCACTTGGAATTGAACCCCTAAAATCGGTTGGTAACGATGGCGAAAAGCTTCGATACTATGGTCATTGACGTTTTCATGCGTGACCAATAAATCATGGGGTAGGCTATCGCGTGCGATACTATACAAGTGATTTTGACTAGTTATCTCGATTTTTCCTGTCGCAATTTCACGCACGGGAATATTTAAACCGAAATGCCCAACTTCCATAGGAGCTAGTTCAGCTCCGTAAGCTTGAGCCAGCAGCTGAGCTCCCAAGCCCATGCCCCAGATCGGAATTTGACCATTGATTTTTTGGATCAAGCGACAGAGTTTTTTCACCTGATGGGGATCGCCAGGCCCACTGGATAAAATAACGCCATCGGGCTGCTGTTCCATCAGTTCATCATAAGAGATATCATAGGGATAGACCGTGACGTTACAGTCCCTTTGACTCAGTTGGCGTAAGACAGAGTGCTTGACCCCTAGATCAATCAAGGCAATACTCTTTCCAAAACCTGGTACAGCATAGGCTGTTTTTGTCGAGACTTGACGCACTTGGTCTTTGGGAAGGACCGTTGCTCGCAACTGGTCCAAGATATGCTCGATCGAATCCCCCTTGTTAATGACAGTCGCCTTCATCCGTCCATACTTACGGACAATTTTTGCCACCTGTCTCGTATCAATCCCTACAATACCAGGGATTTTTTTTCGCTTCAAGAATTCATCCAAGGTCATCTGCTGCCGCCAATTACTTGGCATCTCCACCAAATGCTGAACGACTACTGCTAAACAAGTGGGCGTAATCGATTCAGAATCATCTCGATTGATCCCTGTTGCGCCAATAACTGGAAAGGTAAAGGAGAGGATCTGGCCACTAAAAGCCTGATCCGTAATCAATTCTTGATAGCCTGTCATGGCTGTCGTAAAGACCAACTCACCAGTCACATATAGGTCTGCACCAAAGGCTTCTCCTTCAAATACAGTCCCATCCTCTAGGACCAATAATCGTTTCATCGAACCCCTCCCTTCTTTTACTCTAGTCCAATTTTATCATAGTTCCTCAAAAAAAGGAAAGTCAGATTCCATGTAGCTCTCTACTCTGTCCTCTTTCTTTCCTTTCAATGAATTGTCAGTTATCTTATTTTGCACCGCGACCTTTAAGGACGGCTTCAATGATGGCCATACGGACAAAGACACCGTTGGTCATTTGTTCTACGATACGTGATTTAGGAGCTTCTACCAAGTGGTCCGCAATTTCAACGTCACGGTTGACTGGTGCTGGGTGCATCAAGATCGCTGTATCTTTCATACGGTCATAACGTTCTTGAGTCAAACCATGAAGACGGTGGTAGTTTTCTTTAGAGAAGAGTGATTCGTAATCATGACGTTCGTGTTGCACACGCAAGAACATCATCACATCTACATCTTCAATGACTTCATCGATAGTGACGAAGGTTCCATAGTCTTCAAATTCCGCACTTCTCCATTCGTCTGGACCTGCAAAGTAGAGGGTTGCTCCCAAACGTTTCAAGATTTGCATATTTGATTTTGCCACACGTGAGTGATCCAAGTCCCCAGCGATACAAACTTTCAAGCCATCAAAGTGACCGAATTCTTGGTAGATGGTCATCAAATCAAGCAAGCTTTGGCTTGGGTGTTGACCTGAACCGTCCCCACCATTGACGATAGAGGCAGTGATCGTTGGGCTTTCAACCAATTCTTTGTAGTAGTCCACTTCAGGGTGACGGATGACGCAGACATCTACACCAAGAGCTGACATGGTCAAGATGGTATCGTAAAGTGTTTCCCCTTTGTTCACAGAGCTTGTCTTCACATCAAAGTCAAGGAGATCGCATCCCAATTTCAACTCTGCCACTTCAAAGGCTTTGTGGGTACGAGTTGAAGGTTCAAAGAAAAGATTTGAGATGATGTGTTGGTCTTCATAGGTTGCTTTAGCTCCGTTTTTGAACTCAATCCCACGTTTGATCAATGCCATTACTTCTTCATTGGTAAGAGTTTCCATTGAGACAAGGTTTTTAAGAGCGATTTGATTTTCAGACATGTTGATTCTCCTTTTATAATGTGAATACAAAAAATTTACAATTTGTTTAAGCTTCTTTGATGAGGACGCGGTCTTGACCGTCTAGCTCCACCATCTCGACAATGATTTCCTCTGACTTACTTGTCGGGATATTTTTCCCAACAAAGTCCGGACGAATCGGCAACTCCCGATGCCCACGGTCGACTAGAACCGCCAGACTCACTCGAGCAGGACGACCGTGACTGACCAAATTGTCAATGGCAGCGCGAATCGTGCGACCTGTATAGAGGACATCATCGATCAAAATGACTTCTCTATGAGCGATATCAACTGGTAAGACCGTCGTATCCTCAGTCGCCTTCATGTCATCTCGGAAAGGCTTGGTATCTAGTTCTGCTACAGGGACATCGATTTGTTCCAGCTGAGAGAGGCGTTCTTGGATCCGGCGAGCGATGTAAACACCACGCGTCTTGATCCCCACCAGCACAATCTGGCTTAAATCTTTGTTTCGTTCAATGATTTCGTAGGTGATCCGGGTAATGGCCCGTTTCATCGTCAAATCATCAACGACTTCTTTGGTTTTCATTCAGTCCTCCTTAGTTGTAAAAGAAAAACCTCCTTTTTCAAGGAGGTTCAGCAAATGAATGGTCTAAGAGGATAGAGTCTCGCCCTATGGTCCTAGCCATTGTTTTTCACAGTCTCCTTGCCTGCCTCACGGGACAGGATTAAAGGATTTATTTAATTGAGATAACTATATCACAGTTTCAAACGACATGCAAGAAAAAACTCAACATTTTTCAAAAAAATTTAAAAACTCGACTTTTCGTCTGAATAATGTTCGGTTTTTACTAATAAACAGCCGATTTTCGCTTGATATTTTTGATCCCATAGAGCACATAGCCAGCTAAGAGGTAAGCGATAAAGATGATCACCACCCATTTGCCCACAAAAGCCCAGCCGTATTTGTTGACATTGATAAAGAAATAGGCAAAGGGACTATCTTTTGCACCTGGAATTGGCCACTTCAAGACCAATCCATTGAGAAGGGCAAAGAGCATGTAAGCCAGGGGAATCGAGGTCCAAAGGAAGGGATCGAGCTTACGGTATTGCTTGGCTTTATCAATCACTAGGGTATCAAAGAAGAACATCAAAGGAACGATGTAATGACAAAGGAAGTTTTCCAAACGATAAAACTTCTCTGGTGTCGCAAGAGGCGCCAACATAAAGTGGTAAATGACACAGGTGATCATAATGGACATGGTAACTGCGCCTTTCATACGAAGGTAGCCCTGAGTCTGGGTCGAACGACCTCGAACCATGCGCCAAACCATGTCTCCCATAAAGAACATGACCAACATGTTAGATAAAATGGTGTAATAGAGCATCATGCCAAAACCACCATGCTTGGTCAGTTGTAGATAAACGCCGATCACACTCAAAATAAACAATAGAAAACGATAGCTAAATAATAGTTTGGATTTCATAGTATTCTCCTGAAAGAAAAGGGGCTAGGCCCTTCAGTTTAATCAGGAACTTTCCTTAAGTGAAAACGGACGTCAGCGAACTTCTACGAAGTTCCATGACTTAGTTTTGAACCTAAAGTTTCAAAACTCCCGAGTACTTGAAACAATACTGTTTCAAGTACTTTTCTCACAGCGGAAAGTTCCATTATAAACTTAAACAACTCTATTAATTTGTGTACTGTTCTTTAAATCTTCTTCACAAATTCTGATTTGAGTTTCATTGCACCAAAGCCATCGATCTTACAATCAATGTTGTGGTCTCCTTCAACGATACGGATGTTTTTCACGCGCGTTCCTTGTTTCAAATCCTTCGGTGCACCCTTGACTTTCAAATCTTTGATCAAGGTTACCGTATCGCCATCAGCCAATTTGTTTCCGTTGGCGTCAATCGCTACGACACCCTCTTCTTCGACCTCAGCTGGGTTCCATTCATAGGCACATTCTGGGCAAACCAAGAGTGCTCCATCTTCATAGACATATTCAGAGTTACATTTTGGACAGTTTGGTAAGTTATTCATTTTTATCTCCTTATTCAAATTAACTTTCATAGTATACCATGAATGCGAAAATTTGACAAATCCTGCTCGACTGTATAAAAAGGAGGCAACTTGGCCTCCTTACATAGATGATATCTTTCAATCTTCTTGCAATTCTTGAATATCCCGAATCACGCGCACGCCTGCTTGATTCTTCTCGCCCAGTTCAGCATCAGAGTATGGGAAAGTATTGATCAAGATACTCTCCATACCGATACTTTGGGCAACGGCGACATCTGTTGTAAAGTCATTCCCCACCATGACCGTTTTCTCAGGGTTCAACTGGTGCTCTTTGATGACTTCCAAGAGGAACTCTGGCTGAGGTTTGCGAATACCTGCATCTGATGACAAGTAAATGGCATGGAAAAGTTCTCTCAAGCCTACTAAATCAATCTCAGGATTGGTAAAATCTGCTTGGGCATTGGATAAGAGATAGATCCGGCAACCTGCAGCTTTCATATCCTCTAATACTTCTTTCGTGTGAGGATAAAGCTCCAATCGTTTGCGAGAAAGGACACGGAAAGTTCGTGCAATCAAACGTCCCCACTCTTTAAGGTGGGCAACACTGTTTCCACTTGGATGACTTTCTAAATACAATTGCACAAAAATGACCGTCAGATCAATCTCAGGATGGGCAACTTGTTTTTCCTTGGCCAAGTCTTCTTCAGCTTGTTGCACCAACTCTCTATAACGCAGGCGCAGACCTTCTCCTGTGTAACTTGCCCCGTAGGATTGGTAGATCTGAGCCATAGTATCCCATAAGACTGAACTGTCCTCATCGGTTTCGATGTCGACCAAGGTTCCATAAAAATCAAAAATATAATTTTTAAATGCGTACTTGTGCGGATTCATCTCTCACTCCCGTAACAAACATGGTAAAGGTTGCCTTGCAGACATTGGCACCGTCTTGATTGGTAATATCCACATCCACAACTCGAGTCGTCCGTCCACTGTGGACACATTCGCCATGGATCGTGAGGACATCACCCAGACGCCCTGCTTTCAAGTAATTGATGGAGGATTGCAAGGTCACACCATCAACCCCCTGAGAAACCACGACCAAGCCACTGATCTGGTCACACAAGGTAAAGAGATAGCCTCCATGCGCATTTCCATAATAATTGAGCGATGATTCCACGACCTTGGTTGTCACCACTACATGGCCATCTCTCATCTTTTCAATTTCGTAATTTTCAAATGCAGCAATTGCATCAAAGTGAAAATCTTTCATATACTTGCCACCTTTTCTAGCATCTTTTCAACTCCTCTATCATACTACAATTAAGAAGCAGATACAAGCAAAGGGGCAATTCCTTAGAAGCAGAAAAGGAGACTCCAACTAAGTAAGAAGACGATACTAGGAACAATGTATTTTCTTGGGTGCTTCCAACATTCCCTCTTTAAATTCCATTTTCTTAAAGGGAAATAGATTTCAATCAGTAAGTGCAAAACAGCTTCAACTACTGCTAGAATCATCACTCCTAGTAGAAATAGAATCCCCAAGTCAGGCATGACCACCATTTTTAATAACAGAGCTACAAATAGATTGACAGATAGGAAATAAGTCAGCAATACACGGTAATACATCAAGTAAAAGAACCGACTCTTAGGTAGGGACTTGACATGATCAATCAAATCTTTATCAGCAGAAATGAGAGTGGTTAATGGCGTATTGACAGAAGCAATTGTTAAAAGGATGATGATTTTTAATGGAGCCTCATAATCCTGTATCAGAATGAGAAGGAGAAAGATGAGGGTAAAGACAAAATTGATGGAAAAATAGCGCTCTTGAAACAAAGAAAGCCAAAAATAATTGCCACTTCTTCTCTTTGCGACGAGCAACTGATCATTTTTTGAAATCGCGACCAGGTCCTCATTTTTAAAAATTAAGACAGTAACGAGGACTGAAAGTAAGATCATATAGGACACTTGTTGGACCCATAAAGAAGATACTGTAAGAACAGTCGTTACAAAAATGAGCACCCCTCCTAGAAAACTGGGCCTTGTATTGAACTGGATAAAGACATAAAACACACTCAATACCACCAGTAAAGATAGGTGGACAAGCTTAAAGGATTGTGGCAGGTCTAACTTGACTCCCAAAAAGAGGATCAATAACAGCACGCGCTCTAACAAATTGAGAAGAAAGGTTACCGTCAGAAAAGAACCTTTGAAACGATTAAGAGACAATGGAAGCTGGTAATAGGCCTGGACCCTGTCCATCGAAAAGTAGGAATAGAGCAATTGAAAGGTTGATAGAGCAGTGACAATAACCGTACTGATCAATAAGACTTGAAAGCTCGTAGAAAATTTGCCCCCAACAACATGGTAATAAAGAGCAAAAGCTAAGGAAGTCAAGAACAAGAAGAGCCGATTTTTGGATACCAAATCTCTAAAAATAGCTAGTAGCATGCTCTACCCCCTCTGACGATTGACGTCATGAAACCAATCTTCTAAATTAGATTCGATCGCGTCTAGGTGACCATCTTCAATAGTATAAGCTGTATCACACACCCGAACAATACTCTCTGCGATATGCGAACTCATCAGAATAGCGCCTTCTTCTTTATACTGCAATAGTAAACCATATAGAAATTCTGTCGCATCAAAATCTAGGCCATCAAATGGTTCGTCCAAAATAAGGAGGGGAGGTTTGAGATAGAAAGCTGTGATCAAGAAGACTTTCTTCTTATTTCCCGTTGACAAACTACCGATATCGGTGTTGAGAAATTCTTCAAAATGAAAACCTGAGATCAGGTCCTGCAATAACGTTTCATCTCTCTTTCGATGATACAAACGACAGACAAAATTAAAATAGTGAACAAAATCCCAGTTTAAAAAACTATTGTTTTCAGTAAAAACTGTATAGGTGCGGCTCTTATAGAAATTCGTATGAAAAGAGGTCACCTTATCTTCTATAGTAACAGTCTCAACTGCATACTGCCGATGATCAAAAACACTACTTAAAGCTTTTAGCAAGGTTGTCTTCCCAGCTCCATTTCGACCAATCAACCCTACTACAGAATGATTGGGTACAAGCAAATTCACGTCTTTTATAATGGGCTTGTCTTTTTTATACCAAACATTTAGTCCCTTGATGTTTAAACACTCAGTCTTCATCGACTCACTCCTTTATAAAGGTAAGAAGCCCCAACTAAAAGCAACAGCAAAGCGTATAACCATTCCTTTTGAAAGGCAAAGATTAAGGCACCGATCAAGAAGCAAATTCCTATAAGGATTCTAAATTGTAATTTCATATCTTGCCTTCTTTCTATTCACAGTATGAAAGATTACAATTGTATTTTATGCTTATACTATAGTACTTTTTTAAAGCAGATTCAAGCACGAATGGAACATTTTCAGTGCTTTAGGCAACATTTTATCTTCAAAGAGAAAAAAGAACTAGATACCTCTAGCCCCTTTACTTAAACTCTTAATTTTTCCCAATCATCGTCTGTCCGTTTGCGATAATAGTACTCGGACAAGTCCGGATCTTCCATCACTTCCAGCAGAGGAAGCATGTCGTAAGATAAGTCCAACTTTTCTAATTGGTCCTTCTCAACCCAAGAAACTTCTCCTTCTTCAGATGATCTGAGTTGGCCTGTAAATTCTGTCGCTTTGTAGCAAAAGACAATATAGCGGCCTCCCTCATCTGGCTCCCAGTCTTTGACTGCGACCAGTTTTGGATCTTCAATTGTCAGTCCTGTCTCTTCGTAGACTTCACGAATGACGGATTCTACTAGACTTTCTCCTTCTTCAATATGGCCACCTGGAAAAGCATGGCCAGCCCAGTGAGTCTTTTCAGGTGAGCGGTATTGGAGGACTACTTTCCCATTTTCAAGATCTTCGACCATGCAAAGATTGCACAGTATAGTAGGCGTTGTACGTGACATATATTTCCTTTCTATGGATTTACCATCCATCTTCTCTGTATTTCACTTCTAGCTTCATGATGAAGGGATTGACCAGTTCATAGTAATCACGACTCCGTATAGGGATCGCTCCATGTGGGATTTCAACATAATTCCCTCGTATTTCCGAATTATGATGGATTGGAGGGATTATGGTATTAGCTGAATCTGTAAAAGACACTTGGAGAATGAACCAAATGAAAAATGCTAGAATGACACTCAAAAATTGTAAGATTAGATGAAAAAACTTGAACTCTCTCTTTTTATAAAAGATAGACCAAAGATTGAAAAAAAGAACTAGAAATAAGAAATCAAACCAGAGACAACTAAGTAGAGGGGTAAATGATAGACCCAAAAAAACTAGTATTACTTCAATAACGAAAAAAGCTAAGAAGAATAAATATAAATTTTTAAAACCATTTAACTGCTTCAGCATAGAGAAGGCTCCTTATTTAAAAATGCTGTAACTAACCATATTATAAAGCGAATCCATAACTACGTCAATGTGCATTGAATGGATACCTTCATTTAAGATTTTTCACTTCCGTCTCTGGTGGGTTGCAAATCTCAAGGGACAAAAAACTAAACATTCAGGACTGAAAGTGGAGTTCTTGCCTTAAATAATGATCAGTAGAATATGAACCCCCAATCGTAACCAATGATCAATGAGAGGCGTTTCCGGATTACTATTTTTGCTATCTAAGAATAGGCTAAGAGATAACAAAAGCAAAGCAAGGGCAATAACTAATTTAAGAGATAGCATCATACCTCCAATAGCAAGAGCCGCTAGAAAGCCAAAAAATGGCAATGGACTAAATAAAAATGCCAAAAATCTGAAATAGAACATAAACAAAGAGAGAATCAATAGGCCGTAAACAATCACCCTAGTAAAAATAGAGACCCTTTTTCCTTCATTTTTCATTTTGGATAGTGAAAGAACGACATAGATCATATAGATAAATAGCAGCATATTGAATCATCCCTATGTTTTATAGATTATATTAATAGTTTAACTAAAACCTATTCAAAATACAACTAAAGACCCTAACTTATTAGTATTCTCCCATCTCTGATCAAAGCTTCTTCACTTCTTCTGCGACCTTTTGGAGATGCTGTTCCCGGATGCTAGCGGTATTTACATCGCGGCCGACTTCACCTAAAATACAGACACGCTTGGTTTTGATCCCACAATGGTTCAAGACGGCATTTTTCAAAACAGAGATACCATAACTATCAGGAATGTTGAGAGGGCCTGAAAAAATCTTGTACCACCAAGTAGGCGCCATGGAGGTTGCATAAATACTAGCTGTTTTGCCTTTAAGCAACTTCTTAAATTGCTTGCCTCTAAGGTAATTCCAGATAAAGCTTCCTTGATCATTGGCCGAGTAGGCAATCCCCGGTGTAAAGACCCGGTCGATCCAGCCCTTCATAAGGCTCGGCATACTACTCCACCAGATGGGATAGACAAAGATCAGGTGATCCGCCCACTGGATCCATTCTTGAGAACGAAGGATAAAGGGATCTTCCTCCATCCGTTTTCGGTAACCATAGCGAAGGACAGGATCAAAGTCCTCTTCATTGAGACTGATCACTTGGAGCTCGTGGTGATTTGGATCAATCGTTTCGACAATGGTTTGAAAAATAGCCTGACAGTAACTTTCCTTATCCGGGTGCCCGTTGATGACTAAAATTTTCATTCGTCTTCTCCTTCATTTCTTTGGTTCATTCTATCTCTTTTATTTTTTTACTTGATTAATTGATAATGGTTCAAAGATTGATAGATAGGTCCTTTAGGAATTCTTATTTGAAGAACACATCATCCGCAATTCCTTAACAGGTTTTCCAAGTTCAAGTATTTTTTCTTGCCCATCAAAAGTATAACCCATTTTTTGATAGAAAGCAATGGCTCGCTTATTATCTTTCAATACCCATAAATAAATCTCAGAGAAATGATCAAGAACAGCAAATGCAGCATGCATTAACTGTTCACTCACACCTTTTCCATAGTAATCTTTTAAAACATATAAGGCAATGATTTCACCAGCTTGAATGGCCTCATCACGAAAATTTCCATAGCTGATAAATCCAACGACCTTATTTCCATCCATCGCAATCAAGGTATTTTCTGGATACTGTTGACTAAAGAAACGACATCTATCTAATGTCATCGTCTCCTGAAATTCCGCGGGTAAAAGATCGTCATAAGCCTCTCTCCACGTTTGCCAATGAACGAGAGATTTTCCTTCTATCTCTTCAGGAGTTTCCATTGTTTTAATGATAATCTTCATTCGCTTTATCCTATCTAATCCAAGGCCTTGACTTCCAACATCATATCGCGGATCTGTGCTGCCAATTCAAAGTCAAGCACTTCGACAGCTTCTTGCATTTGACCTTGCAGTTTCTTGACCAGTTCCTTGCGCTCTTGGCGGTTGAGACTAGTGATATCCACTTCCTTGTCCTCTTCTTTGGCTACCGCCTTGGTAACAGAGATGAGGTCACGGATTTCCTTCTTGATGGTTTGTGGCACAATGCCATGCTCTTTATTATAAGCCATCTGGATTTTCCGACGACGGGCCGTTTCATCGATAGCTTTTTGCATAGACTGAGTCATAGTATCTGCGTACATGATCACATGACCCTCACTATTACGGGCAGCACGACCGATGGTCTGGATCAGCCCCCGTTCGTTACGGAGGAAACCTTCCTTGTCGGCATCAAGGATAGCAACTAGACTGACTTCTGGTACGTCAATCCCTTCACGAAGAAGGTTAATACCGACCAAGACATCAAAAACGCCCAAACGCAAATCACGGATTATTTCCGTCCGCTCCAAGGTCTTAATGTCCGAGTGCATGTATTTGACCTTGACCCCCATTTCCTTGAAATAGTCGGTCAAGTCTTCTGCCATCTTCTTGGTCAAGGTAGTGACAAAGGTCCGCTCTCCACGTTCTACACGCGCATTGATCTCACCCAAGAGATCGTCCATTTGTCCCATGGTCGGACGCACTTCCACCTCAGGATCGAGTAGACCTGTCGGACGAATGATCTGCTCGATGACGGTATCGGTTTGTTCCATCTCATAATCACCCGGGGTCGCTGACACATAGACAATCTGGTGGACATGGCTTTCAAACTCCTCCCGACGCAGTGGCCGGTTATCCAAGGCAGACGGCAAACGGAAACCATAGTTGACCAGCATTTCCTTGCGCGAGCGGTCTCCATTGTACATTCCCTTGATCTGTCCCATGGTCATGTGACTTTCATCGATCATGATGAGAAAATCTTCTGGGAAGAAGTCAAGAAGGGTGTAAGGTGGCTCTCCCTCACTCCGGCCATCCATGTGACGAGAGTAGTTTTCGACGCCATTGGTGTAGCCCATCTCCCGTAGCATTTCAATATCGTACTCTGTCCGTTGTTTCAAGCGTTGAGCTTCCAAGAGCTTGCCTTCTTTCTCAAAGACCTTCAACTGCTCCTCAAGTTCCGCCTGAATCTTGGCAATGGCCACTTCCATATGGTCATCATTGGTCACGAAGTGAGTAGCTGGGAAAATGGCCAAGTGGTCCACATCTCCTAAAACCTGGCCCGTCAAAGCTTCGATCTCACGAATCCGCTCAATCTCATCCCCAAAGAACTCCACCCGGAAGGCATGCTCATCACGCGAAGCTGGGAAAATCTCCACCACATCCCCACGAACACGGAACTTGCCCCGTTGAAAGTCGATGTCATTGCGCTCAAACTGGATGTCCACTAAGTCATTGAGTAGTTTATCACGAGAAATTTCCAGTCCGGGACGCAAGCTAACTACGCTATCGGCATATTCCTTCGGCGAACCCAAACCATAAATACAAGAGACAGAAGCCACAACGATGACATCGTTACGCTCCAACAAAGCTGAGGTTGCGGAGTGACGAAGCTTATCAATCTCATCATTGACCGAACTATCTTTTTCGATATAGGTATCGCTCGATGGCACATAGGCTTCTGGCTGGTAGTAATCGTAGTAAGATACGAAGTACTCGACCGCATTCTCTGGAAAGAATTCCTTGAACTCCCCATAGAGCTGGCCTGCTAGGGTTTTATTGTGGGCGATGACCAAGGTCGGTTTATTGACTTGGGCAATGACCTGGCTCATGGTATAGGTCTTCCCCGTACCAGTCGCTCCCATCAGGATTTGCGCCTTCTCACCACCCTCGATGTTATCCACGAGTTGCTCAATGGCCTGCGGTTGATCCCCAGACGGTTGGTATTTGGATACTAGTTTAAATTTGTTATCTGTTACTCGATTAATCATACTTTCTTCCTTTGATTATACTTCCCTTATTTTACCATAATAGACGATTTTTCTCTGACTTTTGAGGAGAGAATCCTCACATAGAAAAAGACCAGGCTCAAGTCCCGGTCTTCATTTTCATCATCATTTCCTGTCAGTCATGACACACTTGTTCATTATCAACTCTTTCTTTCCTCTCCCCTAAGCGATAGACAATCAGTAGGGATACAAGAAGAACCAGAGTGGTGATGATTGATCCTTCTGCTCCAAATACCCCTCCGGTCAACCAGTCAGGTCCATCTCCCATGGTAAAACTAAAGATAGACGCATCTGCGCCTGTGCCACTGACTTGAAAACCAAGGAGATTTCCTTGTACATAGTTCCAAGTGCCGTGTTGTGCGACCACTAGCCAGATACTATCCGTATAGATAAAAAGCAGACCAGCCAGCACTCCATCGAGGATGATATTCAGAACGGATAAGAAGGTCACTCCTGCATTTCCCATATGCAGAATGCCAAAGAGACTACTAGAAATCGCGATTGCGAAAGGCAAATTAGTTCTTGCAGCAATCCGAGTCAGAAGCCAACCTCGCGTCGCTACTTCTTCCGTCCCCCCTTGCAGAAGCCAAAATGGAAATAATCCTAGGATAAAAAGCAAGGGCTCTAAACTGAGCTCGTTTAACACAAAAGACCCGATGCCACTTACTTGGTAGACAAGCGCGATCACTCCCATTTGAACAAGTGAAATCATGATCCCCCAGACTAGATACTTGAGCCAATTTCTTTTTACAAAGCCTAAGCTTGATAGAGGATTTTTCTCTATAACTTTCACCCAGAAAAGAAAAGGTAAAAGTATAAATACAAAACAAAGTAGCTCATAATAGAGAAAATAATGGTAGAAAAACTCCAGAACACTCGTGGTCCCACTTCCCGGTGAAAAAAACTCTGCTAGAAAACCTATAGCTTGAGAAAATGGTCCCACAAGTTCACTACCAATCCAAAGTCCCCCTTCGATAAAGAAAGACGCTAAAAATATATAGAATAGTGTAGAAACAATAACTGACACAGAAGTATTCGTTTTGATCCCTTGAATAATCTTCCCTTTCTTCATCACAAATCTCCTTAACTTGTTAGATTCATTGTAGCAAAGAAAATCCAGAGCTGCAACACTATCTGATGTTAGAAAACCTAACATCGAAACTGGATTTTTCTTGCAAAAACGACTTTTTTCTGATATAATAGCTTCTGTAGAAAAACATAAGACCATTCATACTCGTTTTGGTATGAATGATTTGTTTTTTTAAGGCCATCCTTTGGTCAATGTGCTCATGGGTCAAATACCCAAAGAGAAAAGAATTAAAAGGAAACAGAAATGAAGAAAAAATTACTAGCATGTTTGCTTTTCTTATTTCCATTCGTTGCATTCGCTGGTCATGCTCATGCTGAAACGATTAAGGTCGTTTTTGACACAGCATATGCACCGTTTGAATTTAAGGATTCAGATCAAACCTATAAAGGAATTGACGTAGAGATCTTGGACAAGGTCGCTGAAATCAATGGCTGGGATTTGGACAAATCCTTCCCGGGATTTGATGCAGCGGTCAATGCAGTTCAAGCTGGTCAAGCAGATGCCATCATGGCCGGTATGACCAAAACAACAGAACGTGAAAAAGTTTTCACCATGTCTGATACTTACTACGATACAAAAGTTGTCATCGCGACTACGAAAGCCGATAAAATCACGAAGTACAGCCAATTAAAAGGGAAGACAGTCGGTGTTAAAAACGGAACTGCAGCCCAACGCTTCCTCGATAAAAACAAGGACAAGTACGGCTACAAGATCAAGACTTTTGATACCGGTGATCTCATGTATAACAGTTTATCAGCCGGTGCAGTGGATGCCGTCATGGATGACCAACCTGTTATTCAATACGCCATCCAAAAGGGTCAGGACCTAGCTATCAATATGGACGGGGAAGCAGTCGGTGGCTTTGCCTTTGGTGTTAAAAAAGGTGGAAATCATGAAAAGTTGATCACTGAATTTAACAAGGCTCTCGCTCAAATGAAAGCTGACGGGACACTTGATGAGATCATCAAGAAATGGACAGGTGAAAGTCAATCATCAAGTAACAGTGCTGTTCCAGAAACAACTACTCCTGCTGGTCAAAAAGCAACTCCTAAAAAATCAAAATATGTAATTTCAAGTGACTCATCTTTTGCACCATTTGTCTTCCAAAATGGAAAAAACAAATACACAGGAATCGATATGGACTTGATCAAGGCTATTGCCAAAGACCAAGGATTTACCATCGAGATTAATAATCCTGGATTTGACGCAGCGGTAAGTGATGTCCAATCCGGCCATGCGCAAGGAATGATCGCAGGGATGACCGTAACAGATGCTCGGAAAGAAACATTTGATTTTTCTGAACCATACTACACGGCCAATTCTATTCTAGCCGTTCAAGAAAGCAGCAAGATTGATTCATATGATGACCTAAAAGGAAAGACAGTCGGTGTTAAAAACGGTACTTCCTCACAAAACTTCCTTGAAGAAAACCAAAAGAAATATGGTTACAAGATCAAAACGTTCTCTGACGGAGCTTCTATGTATGATAGTTTGAATTCTGGTTCTGTTGCAGCGATCATGGATGACGAACCTGTTATCAAATACGCTATTAAACAAGGACGTAAATTCAAAACACCTATCGAAGGGACTCCAAGTGGTCAACTAGCATTTGCCGTTAAGAAGGGTGAAAATCCTGAATTGATCGAAATGTTCAATAACGGTCTTGCGAACTTGAAGAAAAGCGGTCAATACCAAAAGATTCTCGATAAATACCTTAAAGCAGATAGCAAATCAAGTACTTCAAGTACAACAGCAGATGAAACAACGATCTGGGGCTTGCTCCAAAACAACTACAAACAATTGTTAAGTGGTTTGGGTGTCACTCTTGCCCTTGCCCTTCTCTCTTTCGCCATTGCTATGGTGATCGGTGTTATCTTTGGGATGTTTAGTGTTAGCCCTTATAAATGGCTCCGCTGGACTGCAGAGATCTTTGTCGATGTTATTCGTGGGATCCCACTCATGATCCTCGCCGCCTTCATCTTCTGGGGAATTCCAAACTTGATTGAATCGGTCACAGGTCATCAATCCCCAATCAACGACTTTGTCGCAGGTACTATTGCCCTCTCTCTCAATGCTGCTGCCTATATCGCAGAAATTGTCCGTGGGGGGATCCAAGCTGTACCGATTGGACAGATGGAAGCCAGCCGAAGCCTTGGAATCTCTTATGGTAAGACCATGCGCAAGATCATCTTGCCACAAGCAACCAAACTCATGCTTCCAAACTTTGTTAACCAATTCGTCATTGCCCTGAAAGATACGACTATCGTATCTGCGATCGGATTGGTAGAACTCTTCCAAACTGGTAAGATCATCATCGCTCGAAACTACCAAAGTTTCAAGATGTATGCGATCCTTGCCGTCTTCTACCTCGTGATTATCACCTTGCTAACACGATTTGCAAAAAAATTAGAAAAGAGGGCTAACTAATGGCTAAATTAAAAATTGATGTCCATGACCTCCATAAATACTACGGTGAAAATGAGGTCCTAAAAGGAATTTCAACAAAATTCTATGAAGGGGATGTGGTCTGCATTATCGGACCATCCGGTTCTGGTAAATCGACCTTCCTTCGTAGTCTCAATCTCCTCGAAGAAGTGACAAAAGGTCAAATTACAGTTAATGGATATGATCTAACCGATCCAAAAACCAATGTTGATTTGGTCCGTGAAAATATCGGGATGGTTTTCCAACACTTCAACCTCTTCCCACATATGAGCGTCCTTGAAAACATTATGTTTGCGCCAGTAGAGCACAAACTGATGACTCGCGAAGAAGCTCAAAAAGTCGGAATGGAATTGTTGGAAAAAGTTGGACTCGCAGATAAAGCCGATGCCAATCCGAACAGTCTTTCCGGTGGTCAAAAACAACGTGTGGCTATTGCCCGTGGACTCGCCATGAATCCAGATATTATGCTCTTTGACGAACCGACTTCTGCCCTTGACCCTGAGATGGTTGGAGATGTATTGAACGTTATGAAAGAGTTGGCAGAGCAAGGAATGACCATGATCATCGTTACCCACGAGATGGGATTTGCCCGCCAAGTAGCCAACCGCGTCATCTTCACCGCAGACGGTGAATTCCTCGAAGACGGTAAACCAGACCAAATCTTCGACAACCCCCAACACCCACGCTTGAAAGAATTCTTGGATAAGGTTCTAAACGTTTAAAAAGATAAAGTTTCTGAAACATCTAGCAATTTTGCTAGATGTTTTTTTAGACGAAAAAAAGCATTTTCAAACCTGAAAATGCTTAGAATGTGGACTAACTATTTTAAAATAAAATAAGTAAAGCGATTCTAAAAAGGAACAACAATGATTTTCAATTTTAAAAATGAACCAAGAAAATACTGAAACTTTCCGCTGTGAGAAAAGTGCTAGAAACAAATCAGTTTCTAGCACTCGGGAGTTTTGAAACCTTAGGTTCAAAACTAAGTCATGGAACTTCGTAGAAGTTCGCTGACGTCCGTACTCACCTAAGGAAAGTTTTGAATATGTCTTTATCTTCAATCTAAGCATTTTCAAGTTTGAAAATGCTTTTCATTTTAACTAATCTGTTGCTGAGCTGTCTGCATCTTGTAGTAAACACCTTGCGCTTGCATTAGCTCTTCATGAGTACCATGCTCAACAATATCGCCATCTACCATTACAAGGATCATATCAGCATTTTGAATGGTCGACAAGCGGTGTGCAATGATAAAGCTAGTCCGTCCCTTCATGAGCTGATTAAAAGCATCTTGAATCAAGACCTCAGTCCGAGTATCGATAGAGGATGTTGCCTCATCCAAGATCAAAATCTTAGGAACTGAAAGGAAAACCCGCGCAATCGTTAAGAGTTGGCGTTGTCCTTGAGATAAAGACTCTCCAGCATCTGAAAGATACGTATCGTACCCTTGTGGCAACTGCCGGATAAAGAAATCTGCATTGGCTGCTTTGGCTGCTTCGATGACTTCTTCTCTACTTGCATCTGGACGAGAAAAGGCGATATTTTCATGAATGGTCCCGACCTTAAGCCAAGTTTCTTGCAAAACCATACCAAACTGTTGGCGGTAAGAAGCACGGGTGTAGTCCGTAATTGGCACCCCATCAATCGTGATCTCGCCAGAATTAACAGGGTAGAAACGCATGAGCAGATTAATCAAGGTCGACTTTCCAGCTCCTGTAGGCCCTACAATGGCCACTTTACTGGCAGCTGGAACCTGAATGGTTAAATCTTTGATCAAGGTCCGCCCCAAATCATAGCCAAATGTGACATGTTCAAAACCAATCGCACCTTTAACATCCTGACTTTCCAGGACCCGTTGCCCCGTCTCTTCGACCTCAGCTTGATCCAAGACGCTATACAAGCGCTCTGCGCAGGCAAGGGCACTTTGTAGTTCTGACAAGACAGAGGAGATATCATTAAAGGGCTTGGTGTATTGGTTGACATAATTGAGGAAGGTCACCAATTGACCGACAGTAAAGTGAGATCCCGAAATAATGCGTACAGCACCAAATCCAGCCACTACTGCATAAATCAAGGCATTCACAAAGCGAGTGGCAGGGTTAACAGTTGAAGAATAAAAGACAGCGGATTGGGAATAATTGGCATAGCTTTCATTCGTCCCCTTAAAAGCCATACGGAATTGATCCTGAGCGTTAAAAGACTGGATCAAGCTTTCCTGGGTCAAGGACTCTTCGATCAACTGAGTTTGAAGACCACGCGCCTTGGTCTGTTTTTGGAAAAGCGTATAAGAACGCTTGGCAATAAAACGAGCAATCAAGAGGGATAAAGGGGTCAAGACCAGAACCGCCACCATCATAAAGAAATCCAATTCTGCCATGGTCACGATGGTGACAAGAATGGTTAAGAGGCCAACAAAGAACTGGTTAAAGACCATCAGAAGACCGCTATTTAGTTGCTCTACATCGGTCGTGAGACGACTGACAAAGTCCCCGCTCCCTTGTTTATCTAGATAAGACAAGGGCAATCGGTGTACTTTTTCCATCACTTCTGCCCTCAGGCTTTGGCTAAACCGATAGACCAATTGATTGTAGAGAAGAGGATTGATCCATTGGATCAGGGTATTAGCCACAATGACCAGAACCATTTGGATCAAAACAGGCCATAAGACTGTCATCCCTTGAGGATTGATGACTAAATCAACCGCATGTCCGATCAGGATCGGTAACCAGACCGTTAAGGCCACTTGAGCGATGGTTCCGATACTAGCTAGAATCAGGAGCCCGGGATGGTGAGCAAAATCTCTAAACAGACGTTTTAAATAACTGGAACGTTTTTGACTCATGCTTCCTCCCTCCCGTGTTGTGAATAATGAATTTCTTGATAAATCTCATTGGTAGACAAAAGGAGATCGTGATTCCCCAGTCCAACTTGATGTCCCTTGTTCAAGACCAAAATCTGATCAGCAGACTTGAGACTATTGGTTCGTTGAGATACTAAGATCAAACTGGTATCACTCAATTCTTCTTTAATCGATTTTAAGAGACGAGCTTCCGTCAAATAATCCAAGGCGGAGGTCGAATCATCCAAAATCAAGAAAGGAGCCTTCTTCAAAAGGGCACGCGCAATGGTCAACCGCTGACGTTGGCCTCCTGAGAAATTTCGCCCAAAGGCTTCCACTGGCTCATCCAGTTGTCCTTCTTTTTCACGGACAAAATCAGCCGCCTGAGCTGTTTCTAGGGCCCACCACAAATCATCATCCGATAGATTTTCTTCCATTCCAAGTAAGAGATTCGAGCGGATAGTTCCTCTAAAGAGCTCTGCCTTCTGTGGGACAATAGCTACCCACTCCCGCCACTCCTTGAGAGTTTTAGGAGAGTGACCTTGATGATAGAGGGCTAATTTCCCCTGACTAACGGCATACAAGTGACTCAATAACTGAACCAGGGTGGATTTCCCAGATCCTGTACCACCGATAATTCCCAACATCTGTCCATGATCCAGATCAAAGGAAATATCTTCTAGAGCTGGGCTTGAAGCCGTTGGATAAGTGAACGAAACTTTCTGGGCGCTGATCGCTTCTTGCTCTGTTGCAGTTTCTACTGGCAAAGCTTCAAGGAGGTCTTCTTCCTTCAAATCAAAAATCTCTTGGACACGCTTGGCAGAAATATAGCTGACATTTAAAGACGTGACCAGCATAGCCAGCTTGATCAATTCTGTTAAAATTTGTAATAAATAATTGACCAAAGCGACCAACATCCCTTGGGTTAAAAGACCAGCAGAGATATTCACTTGTCCCTGCCAAATGACACAAACCAAGGTCGTATTGACCACAAGGAAGGTCAAGGGACTCACCAAACTAGACCAGATACCAGCGCGAATTTGCCAGATCTTGTAGTCCTGATTGACCTCTCTAAAATCTTCTAATTCACCAGACTGTTGTCCAAAGGCCCGAATCACCCGCATCCCTTGAAATTGCTGACGCGTCACCGTAACCATCCGGTCTGTGATTTTCCGAATCTTGGCAAAAAGAGGATTGACAATCCGTGACATGATCACAATAATCAGGGTTAAAATCGCCACCATCCCCAAGAACCAAAGGGTTAGTTTAGGACTGATGGTGAAGGCCATGATGATAGATCCAAAGACAATGATCGGTGCCCTCAAAAAGAGACGCAAGAATTGGTTGATCCAAACCTGAATTTGATAAGTATCAGAAGTCAGGCGGGTTACCAAACTAGAAGTACCGATCCTATCTCGCTTGTCCTTTGGAAGTGATAAGATCTTATCATACAAATCCTTGGTCATCTCGCGGGTAAAGCCGACAGCTGCTTTAGAAGAAAAATACTGGGCCGTAATAGCTACGATGACACCAAAGCTCGCAAATAAAAACAAAACACCGACCGTCATCACCACTGCGCTCGTTTCCTTTTTCGGAATGACCTGATCGACTAAGTGGGCAATGATTAAGGGGACACACAATTCAAAAATAGCTTCTAAGAGTTTAAACACGGGCCCAAGAAAAGTTTCCCATAGATAGCCCTTAAAATACTTCAATAATGATTTCATACGACTCGATTCTTTTTTTAATGGATATACATATTTTACCACAAATTCTTAAGATGAAAAAACTCCCCCTACAGAGCAGAGAGAGTTGAATACTGACCAGATGAAGGTCAGAAATCTTATTCCTTCTTTGTTACCTTGCTTAAGGTCTTGCCCATTTTCCCCAACCCAAACATCAAGAGAGGGAAAGAGAATAGCGTTATAAGGCCTAATACAAGAAAGACTGCTACAAAGCCACAACTATCAATGAACCAACCAGTCAGTGGGAAAATGACAATCATAGATAGACTAAACATCATGGAATTGATACTCAGCATGGTTGCTCGTACACTAGAAGGCAGATAAGCTTGTAAATCATTGTAGTAGATGGGTTGATAAACGGCATAAAGGGCATTGGTCAAGAGATAGACACTCAGATAGGCGAATGGGGTCTTTACACCTACCAAAAGCAAGGCCAACCCTGTCAGTGCAACTAGAATCGGAAAGACTTGATTACTATTCCATTTTTTCCCGATTTGACTGGCCAAATAAACCGCTAGGAGATTGAATCCACTACCAATTAACATGATGAGCGAAACTTGCCAACTAGCCAAGTCGCTGATTTTCTGTTGGTAGTAATAATAAAACATACACATGATGGTCCCTACCAACTGATAGGTGAGCATCCAGTAAAACAAGACTGGTTTATCCTGCCATTCTTGTTTCACTACCTCCAATATCCGCTTTAAGGTCAAGTGACATCGTTCATCACTCTTGCTCTCTGGCTCCTTCATGAGAAAAATCAAAAGAATAGAAATCAAGGATAGCCCGATAGCAATATAATAGGTCCAAGCCAATGCTCCGTGAATAAAGAAGCCTGCCACCACTGTTCCTAAAGTTCGGGTGACTTCGGCCACACCAGACAAAAAGCTAGAAATCTGAAGATAACGGTCCTTTTGGCCCGCTTCCACCGCTGAATCAAATAAGAAAGCCGTACTGGTCCCCGAGTCAAAATTATAAGACCAAGCATTGATTATCATAGCAATGGCATAGATCCAAAAATTCCCCTGACCAAATAAAATCAAGATAGAAGATCCAATACTGGACAAGCGAGCCAAATAGAGATTGGTCTTGTAGCTAAAGCGATCGGCCAACATACCAGATGGGATCTCACATAAAAGGCTCGTCCCATGAAAGATACTCTCTAATAAACCAATCTGAAGCAAAGAAAGACCATTTTGAATAAAAAAGAGAATCCAAAAACTGGTGATTCCAAAATAAGATGTAAATTCCAAACCTGCTAGGAGTGAAATATTGCGTTTGTAAGTTCTTTTAAACATTGTTTTTCCTCTTTCAATAGATTATATGAGTGTTTCTAAAAGACTTACTTAGAGTTGCCTACATTTTCTCCACCTCTTTCATTCTTTCTTGATTCAGTTCTTGACGCAATTGGGTCACTTGATTAGACAAGGATACCAACAATTCGGTTTGCAACTTTTGAATTTCCAGTAAATCCGTCTGGTCTTGTTGCACCATATGGTCAATTTTCGTATGCAGTAAGCGAATTTCCCGTTCAGACTCCATATTGACGTTAAAGTCATTTCGCGCTTGCAGGCGATCATAATCTGCTGCCCTGTTTTGGCTCATCATGATCAAAGGAGCTTGAATCGCCGCAATCGTAGAAAGTGCTAGATTCAGCAAGATGAAAGGATAAGGGTCAAAATTCCAGCCAAAGGGATGCAAGACATTGATCAACATCCAGATAGCCATCATCATGATGAAGCTAATAATAAAGGTCCAAGAACCACCGAAGCGCGCAACCGAATCCGCCACACGCTGACCGAAGGTATAGCTGGCTGTCAAGCGGTCTTCAACGTTAAAGGGACGCTCGCTTTCGGGCATGACAGCTGTTACCTGCTGTTTAATCGCATCATTTTTATCATTGGCACGATCAATAATCTGACCTAGATAATCCATACAATATTGGCTCAAATTTTTATAGGTGATAAAATCATCCATTTGACTTTCCGGGTAGGATGACTTGAGCATCTGTTGAATGGAATGGTCTAGATCCGCAATCAAAGATCCTTGGCCTTCTTCGTATTCTTTCCCATCGATGATGTCTTTTTTCAGCATTGAAATTCCTTTCATAGTTTTTTGAAGCAGATAAAAGTGAAAAACGCCTAATGGCGTTTTTACGTCTATTAAGGTTTGATACGATGCAACATACGTGGGAACGGAATGGCTTCACGAATGTGTTTTGTACCAGCTGCGAAGGTTACCATACGCTCGATACCGATACCAAATCCACCGTGTGGAACTGTACCGTATTTACGAAGGTCAAGGTAGAATTCATATTCTGTGCGATCCATGCCAAGTTCATCCATTTTTGAAACGAGGGCATCGTAGTCTTCCTCACGCATAGAGCCACCGATGATTTCTCCATATCCTTCTGGAGCAAGCAAGTCTGCACAAAGCACGCGCTCTGGATTTCCAGGAACTGGTTTCATGTAGAAGGCCTTGATAGCTGCTGGGTAGTTCATGACAAATGTTGGCACACCAAAGTGGTTTGAAATCCAAGTTTCATGTGGTGAGCCGAAATCATCACCATGTTCCAAATGCTCATAATCCGCATCTTCATCATTTTCATGCTCTTGCAAGAGATCAATGGCTTCATCATAAGTGATCCGTTTGAATGGTTCAGCAATGTAGCGTTTCAAGAGCTCAGTATCACGCTCCAATGTTTCCAAGGCTTGAGGAGCACGATCCAAAACACCTTGAAGAAGGGCTTTGACATAAGCTTCTTGCAAATCAAGTGACTCATCGTGTGTCAAGTAAGAGTACTCCGCATCCATCATCCAGAACTCAGTCAAGTGACGACGAGTTTTTGATTTTTCAGCACGGAATACCGGACCAAAGTCAAAGACGCGACCAAGGGCCATAGCACCTGCTTCCAGATAAAGCTGACCTGATTGGCTCAAGTAAGCTGGTGTTCCAAAGTAGTCTGTTTCAAATAGTTCTGTAGAATCTTCCGCCGCATTTCCTGAAAGAATTGGGCTGTCAAATTTTATGAAGCCATTCTTATCAAAGAATTCATAAGTTGCATAGATGATAGCATTACGGATTTGCATGACAGCGACTTGTTTGCGTGAACGCAACCACAAGTGACGGTTATCCATCAAGAAGTCTGTTCCGTGTTCTTTTGGAGTGATTGGGTAATCTTGAGACTCACCGATCACTTCAATATCTGTGATATCAAGCTCATAACCAAATTTTGAGCGTTCGTCTTCTTTGACAATACCAGTCACAAATACTGATGTTTCTTGGCTCAAGCGTTTGATGGTATCAAATTTTTCAAGCCCCACTTCTTCGCCGAATTTTTCGATAAAGTTTGGTTTAAAAGCTACACCTTGGAAAAAGGCAGTCCCGTCACGCAATTGCAAGAAAGCAATTTTTCCTTTACCTGATTTGTTGGCCACCCAAGCACCGATGGTCACTTCTTGACCAACATAGTCTTTTACTTCGATGATAGTAATCCGTTTTGTCATCATTCATCTTCCTTTTCTCGTTAAACTTGTCCGAAGACATTATCTTCTTAATTGTATCATAAAAAGGCTTTCAGTGCTAGGCTCTACCTGTGAAAACCAGATTTTTTTTTAAAGAAAAAGATCCTCAGCTCATTACTAAGGATCTTGTATTTTTATTTTTCCATAAAGGCCTTGAGGCGGCGAACAGCTTCTTTCAGGGTATCCAAATCTGTCGCATAAGACAAGCGAACATTTTCAGGGGCACCAAAGCCAGCTCCCGTTACTAAAGCAACCTCAGCTTCTTCTAAAATTGCTGTAGTAAATTCCGTCACATCTGTATACCCCTTCATCTCCATGGCCTTCTTGACATTTGGGAAAAGATAGAAGGCTCCTTGAGGTTTGATGGCTTCAAAACCAGGTACTTCATTCAACAAAGGATAAATAGTATTCAAGCGCTCTTCAAAAGCTTGGCGCATAATCTCAATAGAAGATTGATCTCCTGTGAGGGCTTCGATTGCGGCATATTGGGAAACGGTCGTTAAGTTGGAAGTTGTTTGGCTGATCACCTTGGCCATAGCTCCGATAATCTCAGGATCTCCTACAGCAAAACCAACCCGCCAACCTGTCATAGCATAGGTTTTAGAAACTCCATTTATCACGATAGTTTGCTTGCGAATCGCTTCTGATAAGCTAGAAATGGGCGTAAAGGTATTGCCATTGTAGACCAATCGTCCATAGATATCGTCTGCCAAAATCAAGATGTCATGCTCGACAGCCCAATTTCCGATTGCTTCGAGTTCTTCTTTACTGTAGATCATCCCTGTTGGATTGGATGGCGAATTCAGCAAGACAACTTTGGTCTTGTCTGTCCGAGCTGCTTCCAGTTGCTCAACCGTTGCCTTGAAGTGATTTTCTTCTGTTGTTTGGAAAGTAACAGGTGTGCCTTCAACCATCTTAACCTGGTCTACATAAGAAACCCAGCAAGGGGTTGGAATGATGACTTCATCACCTGGATTGATGACAGAAGTAAAGAAGGCATAAAGGATAAACTTGGCACCAGTACCGACCACAACCTCATTTCGGTTCACTGCATAACCATAAAACTCTTTCATATAGTCGCTAATAGCATCCTTCAATTCTGGAAGTCCAGATGCGACCGTATAAAAGCTAGCGCGACCATCCTCAATGGATGCGACTGCTGCTTCTTGAATATTTTTGGGAGTCGCAAAGTCAGGTTGACCCAGGGTCAGACTTAAGATATCACGACCTTCTGCTGCCAAAGCTTTGGCACGCGCATTTGCAGCCAAGGTCACACTTTCTTCCATTTCCAATACACGATTTGATAATTTCATATTTCCTCCTCAAATCTTAAAAAACACCGGTGACTTTCCCAGTCTTGAAATCCACCACATAATAAGAGCTCCCAGCCTTGACTTCCCAGATCGGTTTGCCTTTAAAGCGTCCAAAAGTTACACGATCAATCGCGTCCTGACTCTTCTCTTTGACGACAGAAGCTGCCTCTTTAGAACTAACTCCTTCTTTCAAAGGGTAGGTGTAGACTGCATCATCCGCCTGCGCCACCAAAACCGCAAGTTCTTGCCCCTCTTGGTCCTTGCCAATAAAGGAAAGATACGCTTCTTTGCCGTGAAAGAAACTCTCCGTCTCAATAGTAGCAATTGAAGAGTGAGACAGAGCTATTTTTCTTGCTTGTGCCATTTGATCCTGCAAGCGATCAGAAGTTTTTTCAGCAAGAAATAGCCAAGAAAAAAGCACCGTCAGAACTAAGACACAGATTCCTATTATATGTTGCCATATGATAAAAAGATAATTTTTCTGTTTCACTCCCTCATTATACACCAAAGCTACATAGAATTCTATAGATTTTCAAGAAAGAATTGTTACTAATATTTCATACCTGTTACAATGTTTTAGTATAAAATTGTTTGATAAACAAACTAAAATTAACACCTTGTATATTTTATGTTCATAGTTCAATAAATTTGTCACAATTTTGTAACTAATTTGAAAATAAAATTAAACGACAGAAATACTATTTATTGATAAAATATAGATATGGAAAATTTAAAGAGATTATTCAAAGAAGCAAACGTAGATTTAAAAACCATGATCGTCTTCCACAAGGCAGAACGATTGATCCGTGCCTCTGAGGCTCATATCTTTAAAAAGCACCAGTTGACACCAACTCAATTCTCTGTACTTGAAACCTTGTACAGTAAAGGCGATCTTCGCATTCAAGATCTGATTGACAGCATTCTTGCGACCTCTGGAAATATGACTGTGGTTATTCGCAATATGGTCCGCGATGGTTGGATTACACGCGAAACCGATCCAGAAGACCGCCGTGCTTATCTTGTATCTATTACAGATGCCGGTCGTAAAAAGATCGAAGAAGCTCTTCCAGATCATATCAAGAATATTCAACGCTTGATGCAAGTCTTTAATAGTGGCGAGCAAGCTGAGTTGACAGAACTCTTGAAGAAATTCAAACATATCGCCTAAGCCTACTGCTCAAGACGATTCTGACTCCAAAATCCTCCATTTTGGAGTTTTCATCGTGCATTCTCTTTATCTAACAGATCAAAAAAATATTCCTGACGCTTCTCAGGAATATTTTTATTTATTCTTTCACAAAGACCCATTCCTTCTCTTGCGATAAATCCCCACGATAAAAGAAACCTGCTACTTCTAATGATTTCAGATCTTCTAGATGGATGATTTCTTCCTTCATCATAGCTGTCACCATGGCCCCACGTGCTTTCTTTGAAATCGTCGAGTGAATCTTCAGTGTCCCACCACGATTCTCCATGAATTTGATCCGAATCATTCGCTCACGAATGGCTTTTGAAAAGACTTGTTCAAACTCAGAAGACAAAAGAGATAAGATCTGCTCCTCACCTTCTACTGCCTGATCATAGTCCTCTTTCCAGAGTACCTTTAGAGATTTTCCAGCTGGTTTTAGCTTCATCATAAAATCCAATCGATGGGGAGCAATCCCTTGATAGGCAGGTAGTACACCGTATAAAGCAGTCGTGATCAACAAATGCTCCTGCAGATAAGCCTGCTCTTTTTCGGATAAGTCTTGACGCTCGATACTACGATACATAAGGCCATCAAACAGTTCCAAAGCAGGATAGGTTTTAGCACTCCCAGCTAACAAAGCCTCAATTCTTTCTTTTTCTGCTTGAGCTCTTTCCTCTGAGATCCCGTAAAAGGTCGCTAATTCCTCTAGGGAGAATGCCTTCAAAGCTCGGAGGATGGTTTTTGTGTTCTCTGACAAGGGTTGGGGCTCGACGATACGAGCCTGTTCGTTCAGTTCTTTAGCGGATGGAATTAATAGTTTCATAGGTCTATTGTACCATATTTTTCAAATTTTCTTGACAATAGTTTTTATTAATGTTATTATCTAGTTATGAAAACTAGATGAAAGAAAGGTGAAGATTTCGTGTCCACTTTTTCCTATCCAACGTGGGAGCAACTGCCTGAGCTAGACCTCTATCTTGATCAGGTCCTGCTTTATGTCAATAAAACCTGTGCACCTGTTCTCTCTTCTTCAGACAAGGGCTTGACGGCTGCCATGATCAACAATTACGTAAAACATGGTTATGTCGAAAAACCAGATAAGAAGAAATACCAGCGTGGACAGGTGGCTCGCTTGATCGCTATTACAACCTTAAAAACGGTCTTTTCTATTCAGGAGATCGCTTCTACCTTAAATTTCTTGCAGGACCAGGCAAGCTCAGATCTTCTCTATAATAGCTTTGTCGCTTATCTCAATGAGCATAAAGAGCCGATCGCTCCTATCATTCGCTCTGCCTGTCAGACAGTTCAACTTTATCTTGAAACCCTGACTTATATTCAACCAGAAAAAACGGAGGAAGAAACTGATGAATTACACCATGAAACTAAGTAAAAAATTATCCTTTGGAGAAGAGATCGCTAATAGCGTAACCCACGCTGTTGGCGCGCTCCTCATGTTGATCTTGCTTCCGATCTCAGCAGTCTATAGCTTTGAGCAACACGGTCTTCTCAGTGCTTTTGGGACTTCTATCTTTGTGATCAGTCTCTTTTTGATGTTTCTGTCTTCGACCGTCTACCATGCTATGTCTTACGATTCACCTCAAAAGTATGTGCTTCGTATTATCGATCATTCCATGATCTACATTGCGATCGCAGGTAGTTACACACCGGTTGTCCTCACCTTGATGAACAACTGGATGGGCTACAGCATTATCTTGATCCAATGGGGGACCACCATCTTTGGTATTCTCTACAAAATCTTTGCCAAAAAAGTCAATGAAAAGTTCAGTCTCGCTCTTTACTTGATCATGGGCTGGTTGGTCATCTTTATTATTCCCCAAATCGTTAGCCAAACCAATCCGATCTTCTGGGGTCTCATGCTTATGGGCGGCCTGTGCTACACGGTTGGAGCTGGCTTTTATGCTAAGAAAAAACCATATTTCCACATGATTTGGCACCTCTTCATCCTAGCAGCTTCTGCTCTTCAGTATTTAGCCATCGTTTACTTTATGTAATACGCGCACCACTCTTATGAGTGGTTTTTTTGTGATTTTTTCTGTACAATAGTAAAAAACTGTATGGGGACAGTCGGAATGAAGACGAGCAAATACCAACAAATTATCGATTTCTTAAAAGAAGCTATTCAAGATGGAGAACTGGAAACTGGACAAAAAATTCCTTCTGTTCGCCAGTTAGCTAGTCAATTTTCTTGTAGTAAGGACACGGTGCAACGGGCCTTGCTGGACTTGACTTACCAGCACTTCCTCTATGCTAAGCCTCAGAGTGGCTACTATGTTTTGGAGCAAGAACCTGATCGACATGAGGATCTTCCACTAAAATTAGAGAAAGACCGCAACCAGGCTTTCGAGGACTTCCGAACCTGTATCAATGAAACCTTGATTGGTCGGGAGAATTATCTCTTCAACAACTTTTCGGATCAAGCAGGCTTACTCGAAGTACGCCAATCCATTCAAGGCTTATTGAAGGAAGAAGGTATTTATACGACTTCAGATCAGATTGTTTTGACTGCTGGTACTCAGCAGGCGCTCAATATCCTCAGCCAGATTGACTTCCCCAATAAAAAGTCGCAGATCTTGATCGAGCAACCGACTTATCATCGGATGAACCAACTCTTAGATTCGCAGCAACTTGCCTACCGTACCATTCAACGTAATTTAACGGGGATTGACCTTGAGGAACTTGAAGAGATTTTTAAAAGTGGCCATATCAAATTCTTCTACACGATCCCTCGTTTTCACTATCCGCTTGGTCATAGCTATTCGACCAAGCAGAAAGAAGCGATCTTGCAACTTGCTGACCAATATGATGTCTACCTTGTTGAGGACGACTATTTGGGAGATCTTGATAGCAGCAATGCTCCATCTTTTCATTATTTGGATCAAAAGGACCGAGTCATCTATATCAAATCTTTTTCGACCAATCTCTTTTCTGCTCTTCGCATCACTTCCATGATTCTTCCCCAAGACCTTCTAAAGCCAGTCTTGACCTATAAGACGATTCTGGACTATGATAGCAATCTGATCATGCAAAAGGCCTTGAGTCTCTACATTGATAACGGTATGTATCTGACCAATAAAAAAAGACTCCTAGCCAGAAAAAAAGAGGAAGAAGAAAGATTGAAGACCTTGATGGATCAGTCTTCTCTTCTCCCTCATCTGACCCTGACCCACGATGGGATCCTACTAGATCTTCATCAGGTCAAATCTCTTGCCGCCTTAAAACACAGTGGTCTCCCGCTTGATTTCTTTGAAGCAGCCTACATCACTTCTTGTCCTTATCAACTCGCCAAGATCAAATCGGCAGATGTGGCCAATGTTTTACCAAAGCTGACGACTTTTTTTGACTTGAATGTCGAGAATTGTTCATATATATAGATCAAATAGGTTTTCTTTAATTCTTATTAGTTAGAATAATTCAATATTATCTGAAACATTCCGCCGTGAAAAAAGTGCCTGAAACTTAATGGTTTCAGGCACTCGGAATTATTGAGACCTCAGGCTCAATAATTAGTCATGGAACTTCGTAGAAGTTCGCTGACGTCCGCATTCACCTAAGGAAAGTTTCTTAGAAAATATTTTTCCAATCTGAAAGCTCGTTTAGTTAAATACTAGACGAGCTTTTTATCTATTTCTTCAATTGCTCATAAAGAAGTTTGGCATTTTGAAGGCCGATCCGATAATCGAGGCGAATTAGGCGAATCGCTTCCATCTCTGGTTCTTTGAGGTACTTCTCTCTTTGTTCCTTGGAGATGCTACCTGGTTTTAGAAGATAGTGAGTGAATTGATTTCTGACTTTATTGAGCTCAACTTGAAGGGTGAAATAGAGTCCAAATAAGACAATCACAACTCCCATCAGGATCAGATCGTTTGACATGGTGTATACTCCTTTTTTCTGTTATTTTCTTTATTTTACAGCTTTCAAGAAAGAAAAACAAGAGAGTGGGACAGAAATCGGTAATTCGTTAGAATTCGATTTCGTCGTCCCACCTCCGCACAGTTGAGTAGGGCTGTAAAAACTGATAAAATCAGCGTAGTAGAGCCCACTCAGCCACTGCGTCTTGCTCGACAATCCAAAAACAACTGAGAGGCTAGGACTTTTGTCCCAGCCTCCTTGTTTTCCTTATTTCATCATACCGGCCTGGAGGTCATACATTTTCTTATACGTTCCTCCTAGAGTAATGAGTTGGTCGTGGTTGCCTGATTCGATGATTTTTCCTTTATCCAGAACATAGATGCAATCGGCATCTTGGATGGTAGAAAGGCGATGGGCAATGGCAATGGTTGTCCGCCCTTGGCGCATCTTCTTCAGAGAGTTTTGAATCATCTCTTCCGTCTCTTGATCGATATTGGCAGTGGCCTCATCCAAAATGAGGATCTTAGGCTGGGCAGCAATGGTCCGGGCAAAAGCCAGAAGCTGACGCTGACCAGTCGATAAGGTAGAACCCCGCTCTGTTACAGGATGATCATAGCCACCAGGTAGACTCTCAATAAAGTCTGCCACATCCACAAATGCAGCTGCTTGTCGGATTTCCTCATCTGTCAGTTCTTCATGGTACATCCGGATATTAGAAGCAATGGTTCCATGATAGAGGAAGGGTTCCTGCAACACTAGACCAATGGACTTGCGCAAGGCTTCCTGGCTGTAGTCCTTGATATTCTGTCCATCAATCAAGATCTGGCCACGATCAAATTCATAAAAGCGCATGAAGAGATTGATAATAGAGGATTTACCAGACCCAGTATGACCAACAAAAGCGATGGTTTGTCCATTTTTGACATCAAAGGAGATATCTTTTAGGACATCCCGTTTGCCATCATAAGAAAAAGATACATGCTCAAAACGAATATCTCCCCGATCGATTTCTTTCAGGCTACCAGCTTGCTTGGGCTCGTAGTCGTCTCGATCCATCATCTCAAAGACACGACCAGCAGAAATGGTTGAGGTCTGCAAGGTTGCAAAATTTTGAGTGACATCAATCAAGGGCTGGAAAAGCTGACTAACATACTGGATAAAGGCATAGATAAGTCCTGCTGTAAAGCCAGTGGACTGCCAATTTAGGCCGAAAAAGGTTAGAATAACCGCATAAGCCAGAACCTGTAACAGGGTCATAGCTGGCCTCAAAAAGAGGGAATTGACATCCACAGATCGGTTGGCGTAATCCAAATGTTCCCCATTAATCTGTTCGAATTCATCCGTCAAGCGCTTTCCTTGACGAAAGGCCTGGACGATCCGCATTCCTTCAATGGATTCCGATAATTTCACATTGATATCTGATAATTTTTGTCGGGTCATCTTGACCAAGCGATTGGATAACTTGCGATAGAGACGGATGGAAAACCAAATGATGGGAAGAAAAGGCAGGATCCAAATGGTCAAATGCCAGTCCAAGCTAAACATGGTTACTAGAGTGACTAAAAAGAGTAAAAAGGATGAAACCAGGCTTGAAAAGACCGTAGAAAACATATCTGCGACTGCCTGTGTATCATTGGTCACACGCGAAACAATCGAACCTGCTGCTGTCTGGTCATAAAAGGACATGCCCAGTCTTTGAAGATTTTTGAAAATATCTAGACGGATATCTCTTACGATGGAATTGGATACACGTGCAAAGGTTAACTGGCTCAGGTAAGTTGCCAGCACACGCCCAATGAATAACCCATAGTAGAGAATCAAAAACTGAAAAGCTGTCAGAACTGGTGAGCCTGTTTCTGTTGGATCCACGAGGTGGTCAATATACCAGCGTGCTGCAAGAGGGATCGCCGTCAATAACAGACTAGTCAGGAAGGTAAAGGCTAAGGCTAGGGCCGTTAACCATTTATAACGCCACATATAAGTCAAGAGCCGCTTCATCACATGAGCTTCAGATGTTTTCATTCAGCTTTCCCTCCATTTCTTCTGATAATTGTTGGGCTTGGTAGGTTTCATAGTACCAACCTTTTTGAGCCATTAATTCCTCGTGATTTCCTCGCTCCTTGATCTGTCCATTCTCCATTACCAGAATCAAATCCGCATGAACGATCGCTGATAGGCGATGGGCTGTGATGATCGTTGTTTTCCCCTTGCGTTCCTGCTTCATATTTTCAATGATTTGGTGCTCCGTTTTAGCATCTACTGCAGACAAGGAATCATCCAAGATCAAGATCTCAGGATTCATGACCAAAGCACGACTCATGGCAATCCGTTGCTTTTGTCCGCCAGAAAGAGAGACCCCTCTCTCTCCCAGCACTGTCTCCATCTGGTCTGGCATGGCCAGAATATCTTCATAGACTCCACAAGTTCTCAGAGCCTTCATCACCTCTTCTTCCTTGATCTGTGGATCTGAAAAAGCGACATTCTCGCGAATGGTCATGGCAAAGAGGATCTGATCTTGAGGGACATAGCCGATCAAGCTTCGAAGATCTTCTAAACGATAGTCTTTGATAGAGATTCCATTGAGCAAGATATCTCCCTGCTCCAAGTCGTGCTCTCTAAGCAAGAGACGCAACAAGGTGGTCTTTCCAGATCCAGTTGGACCAACAATCCCAAGGGTTTGCCCTTTTTCTAAATGAAAGGCTACCTTTTTAAGGACAGGCTCTTTCTCATAGGCGAATTCTTTAATGTCATATTCCAGATCGCCGTTTTGGATGTCTGTGACTGGTTGACTTGGATCTTGGATATCAGGTATTTCTGCTAAAAGTGTCTCAATCCGATCATAAGAGACGCTAGCCCGCTGACTAATATTAAACAAGAAGCCCATGGCTTGAAGGGGCCAGACGAGCATATTGAGATAGGTAATAAAGGTTACGATTTGTCCAACCGTCAGGCTCCCTTCCTGAACAAATACCCCCCCGAAGTAGAGCGTCAAGACATAGGAGAGACCGACAAAAAGAAGAGTGGTCGGATCAAACAAAGCATTGTAACCGGCTGAAGTCATATTCTTTGAAAAGACCATTTGATTGGTTTTTTCAAAAGCCTGAATCTCATCTGCCTGAAAGCCAAAGGATTTGGTCACTTTGACTCCTGATACGGATTCCTGGACAAAGTTGTTCAGCTCTGAGAAGCCTTCTTGGGCCTCTTTGAAGGCTTTGTGGTTTTTGCGTCCAATGGCGGAAGTCACTACCACCATAACCGGTAGAGGCAAAATAGCCAAGAGGGTTAAGCGCCAATCAATCATGAAAAACATGCTGACTAAGGTCACCAAGGCTGTCACGGAAGCATCCACTGCAGACATAACCCCGCCACCAGCAAACATGGTTACCGCATTGATATCATTAGTAGCATGGGCCATGAGATCCCCTGTCCGATAACGCTGATAAAAAGACGGAGACATGAGCGTAAATTGCTGAAACAAACGGTAACGCAAGATTCGAGCCAACTTATTAGCCGTTCCAAAAATATAGCGTCTCCAGACAAAACGAAGGCCATACATGGCTAGAGCTGCGAGGACCAAAAGGGCAATATCCATAACTAACTGCCCCAGTGTCAGCTTTCTTTTATCGATCAAATCGATCACAAGGCCCATGATTCTTGGAGGAATGAGATTTAAAAAGCTAACCAAGATCAAGGCCCCTATCCCGATCAAGTATCGCTTCTTCTCTAAATTAAAAAACCAAGATAATTTCCTCAACAGATTCATCTTATTTCCCCTTTTTTGTGAGTTGCCAACTACTATCCACTAGAGCAAACAACTCCTCATCAGCAATTGTTCCATCTAAGGGGATACTCACCCAATATTTTTTATTCATATGAAAAGCTGGATAAATCCCCTTCTGCTGGATGAAACGGGCTACTTGATCAGACTTAACATTCAAAACTTCTATTTTCCCAGACTTGCCAGCATCTAGTTTTTTCCAATCAATGGTCATAAAGACACCATACCACTTGAGGGTGTCTCGGTGGCGAATGGCACCAGATTCTGGAGATCTCTCCCACAAATACTCAATCGTTCCCTGATAGTACAGAGAGATATAGGCCATGAGACGCTTGGCTTGAGGATAGAGAAATTTCTCTACCTCAAAACAAGCTTGGCGAATCCTTGCAAGACTTTCCTGACAAGCTTCTCTGACTTGGCCAACGAAATTTCCTTGTAGCTGTTCCTGATGGATCTGGATATACTCGTCCCCTGTATCCTGATCATAGACCTGAAAAGATATCTTCTGGTCGCAGACACGGACCTTTAAGAGAAAAGAGTCCGATAAGACTGGGCACTGGTACTCATAGCCTGTCCCACTCTTTTCAAATCCATAAGCCAATCCCTTTTCTGGCTGAAAGGTGTATCGGTCAAAATAATGCTCTAAAAACATTTTCTCTCCCTTATTCATTTTTGCACTAGAAGAGGCTGGAAACAACGTCCCCAACCTTGATAACGGATCTTCAAAACTACTTCAAGCAGTGAGCGTTTCTTCTTTAAAACACGATGCGCGTGCCATGCAGTTGACAAACACCCAATTGCTCCAAAAAGAGCTGACGATTGTCAAGGGTCACACCCCCACCTGGCAGGATCTGAATCTTTCCCTTAGCCGCAGCTAATAAACGATGATAGTGGGCAAAACGTTGCTCGAGTGTGGCACCTGGATTTCCACCTCGTGTTAAAATGCGGGCCACACCCTGATCAGAAAGCCACTCAATCGCTTCTAGCTGATCTGTATGAGCTAACTCATCAAAGGCCATATGAAAGACCACCTCTGCCTCTCCACAGGCTGCTAGTAAAAGCTGCATGACCTTCTGGTCCAACTTTCGATCGCTCGTCAGCGCACCCAGAACAAAACAAGTAACCCCTATTTCTTTCGCAGCACGAATATCCGTCAGCATAGCTTCGACTTCCAGATCAGTGTAGACAAAATCTCCACCACGGGGCCGAATGATCACACATAGATCCACAGACTTCGCTCTTGTCAGTTTGATTGCTTCATTGACCACACCTATACTCGGTGTGGTCCCGCCTACTGCCAGGTTGTCGCACAGTTCAATGCGACCTGCCCCAGCAGCAATCGCCTTATCAATATAAGTTAAATTCTCTGCACAAAATTCAAAGACAAGCATGACAACTCCAATTACAAAGACTTAAAACAAGGATATACTAACAGTTACCTTAGCATTGCCATTTTCCACTCTCGCTTTTGAGATACTATAGCCTGCTTGAGGGATCTCAAGGGTGATTTGATCACCATTCACTGTAAAGCCGCCTCCATTTTGATTGGATTGATCCTTCAAATAGTTGAGAACCAAGAATTTTGGAATGGGCATTTTCCCTAATTTAGCACCGGTCACGGTCAAATTCATGACATTGTTTTCGACTTGACCAGTCATGGTTAAATCTAGATAGCTATCAACTGGCCCTAATGATACAGGAACTTTGACGTGAAGGTCATTGCCATCCATTCCTAGTGCCATCTTTTGATAGTCAGAATTGTCAAGGGCGGATCCAGCACTTGCTTTTACGACCTGACTCAATTGCACAGAATTGAGACTTAGCTCAGTTGAGAGCCCTTCGGTGCTCACAGAAGCGTTTGAAACTGCATTTTTAGCCAGCTCAATCAAAGAACTCCCTGCCTGCACATTTCTCAGCTGCTCCCCTTCAGGAATTGATCCAGGAACCAACAGGATCACTAATAAAATAAATAAAACGATCACCATGCCAATCAGGCGTCTTATCCACTTAAACATCTGCTCCTCCGATACATGAAAAGTTGTATTCTTATTGTACCCTAAATCTAAAGAAATTGCGACTAAGAGGGGCCTTTACAAAGCAAAAGAGAGCGTGGGACAGAAATCGGTAATTCGTTAGAATTCGATTTCGTCGTCCCACCTCCGCACAGTTGAGTAGGGCTGTAAAAGCTGATGAAATCAGCGTAGTAGAGCCCACTCAACCACTGCGTCTTACTCGACAATCCAAAAACAATTGAGAGGCTAGGACTTTTGTCCCAACCTCTCTTTGTGCATTATTTAGATTTAATGTAGTTAACACCATCTGCTTTTGGTGCGACTGCTTGTCCGAAGAAGGCTGCCAAGACAACCATGGTCAAGACGTAAGGCGCAATTTGCAAGTAGATGGATGGGATACCTTTAAGCAAAGGCAATTGATTCCCGATAACAGCCAAACTTTGCGAAGCTCCAAAGAAGAGACTAGCCAGCATGGCCCCGATTGGGTTCCATTTCCCGAAAATCATAGCTGCGAGGGCAATGAACCCAGGACCAACAATAGTAGTCACCGCAAAGTTAACGGAAATAGATTGAGCGTATATGGCTCCTCCAATACCAGCTAGGGCACCTGAGATCATCACTCCTAAGTAGCGCATTTTATAAACATTGATTCCCAATGTATCTGCTGCTTGTGGGTGTTCCCCAACTGAACGAAGACGCAATCCAAATTTTGTCTTGAACATGATAAACCAAGCAAAGAATGAAAAGAGAATCGCAACCCAGCCGATGATGCTGGCATTGTTGAAGAAAATATCCCCAATGACCGGAATTTTAGATAAGACTGGAATTGACGTTTTCCCGAAGGCAACTTTGATATTATCAGTTTGTCCCTTGTTATACATCGCTTTAACAAGGAAGACTGCCAATGGAGGTGCCATCAAGTTCAATACTGTACCTGAGACGATATGGTCAGCACGGAAATGAATGGTTGCCACCGCGTGAATCAAGGAGAAGAGTACTCCAATCCCTGCAGCAACGATCAAGGACAACCATGGTGTCAAACTTCCTAACTCAGGTTCAAAAGTCAAGTTAAAGATAATACCTGAGAAGGCTCCCATAACCATGATTCCTTCCAGACCAACGTTAACAACCCCAGCGTGTTCTGAGTATGCTCCTCCGATACTTGTGAAGATCAGCGGCGCTGCATACACAATCATAGAGGAAACAAGAATACTTAAAATTGTTACAATACTCATTAGTTTGCTCCTCCTTTTTTAGCTGAACGCATCGAGATCATCTTTTCAATAATGTAGTGGGCACATACGAAGAAGATAATAGATGCTGTCACAATTTGAACGACTTCTTCAGGGATTGCAGCTGGCTTCATACCAACTCCCCCAATTTGAAGTGCACCAAACAAGAAGGCAGCAAATGGAATACCAATTGGTGAATTCATCGCAAGAAGGGCTACGGCCATTCCGTTAAATCCAACACTCATCGAGCTGGTTTGAACGTAGACATTTGAGTAAATACCCAGACCTTCTGCTACCCCACCAATACCAGCAAGAGCACCAGAAATGATCATAGAAAGGATAATGGTCCGTTTTGCAGACATCCCTGCGTATTCCGCCGCATTCGCATTGAGACCAACGGCACGGATTTCAAAACCAAGTGTTGTTTTCTTCATCAAGAACCAGATGACCACCACTGCGATGATGGCAAAGAAGATCCCGATGTTCATTTGTGATTTGTCCGTCAAATTACGCAACCACTCCGTCTGGTAGACAGCATTGGCTCCCACATCAATGGTTGAGTCCTTATTTTTCATCAAGGAAGCTGGGAAGCTATGAATCAAGGCATTCCCACCATAGAGAACAATGTAGTTCATCATAATGGTGATGATGACCTCACTGGTTCCGAGATAGGCACGAAGGAAACCAGGAATCGCTCCAATAAATCCACCTGCGACAGCCGCAATCAAAACGGTCATCGGAATCATCAGTAAGCGAGGCATATTTGGGAAGGAAAGGGCAAACCAAGTCGCCATGATCCATCCAGCAAAAGCCTGACCAGGAAGTCCAACGTTAAAGAAGCCGGCCCGGCTGGCTACTGAAAACCCAAGAGCAACCAAAATCAGTGGCCCCATGGCACGGGAAATATTTCCCCAACTCTTAATCGAACCAAAGGCTTTCTTAAACAGCAATTCGTATCCCCAAAGGGCATCATAGCTGAAGGCCCACATAATAATGGCACCCAAGACCAATCCTAAAAGGACAGACACCAACGGAACGGCAATTTGTTTTAAATTCTTATTCATTTGATGCTCCCTCCTTTACTTGTCCACCTGCCATGAGGATTCCAAGTTCTTGCTTATTCGTTGTTTCAGGGGTTACGATCCCTTGGATCTTCCCATCATGAATAACCGCAATACGGTCAGAAACATTCAAAATTTCATCTAATTCAAAGCTGACAACCAGAACGGCTTTTCCATTATCCCGTTCTTGAATCAAACGTTTGTGGATATATTCAATCGCTCCAACATCCAATCCACGAGTCGGCTGGCTAACGATCAAGAGATCTGGATCGCGATCGATTTCCCGAGCGATAATGGCTTTTTGCTGGTTCCCTCCAGAGAGAGCCTTAGCAGGTACCACTTCACTGGCTGCACGAACGTCAAACTCTTCCATCAACTTCTTGGCATAAGAGGTAATATTTGGATAATTCAAAATACCATTCTTGCTAAGAGGTTCTTTATAGTAGGTTTGAAGGGCAATGTTTTCAGAGATCATCATGTCAAGGACTAATCCATCCCGATGACGGTCTTCAGGGACGTGCCCTACCTTCATTTCTGTGATTTGACGTGGACGAAGTCCTACAACATCCTTGCCTTTAATCTTGATTGAACCAGATTTTACCTTCCGTAGACCTGTAATGGCTTGGATCAACTCAGACTGACCATTTCCGTCAATCCCTGCGATCCCCACGACTTCACCAGCACGAAGTTCCAGTGAAAGATTCTTAACAGCTGGGACACCCCGGTTTTCGTTTACAACCAAGTTTTCGATCGACAAGACGACTTCTTTCGGTTGAGAAGGACCTTTCTCCGTTTTAAAGGAAACAGAACGACCGACCATCATTTCGGCCAAGTCTTGGTTGGTAGCTCCACCAATCTCGACTGTCTCAATTGATTTCCCACGACGGATAACCGTTACCCGGTCTGAAACAGCACGAATTTCATCCAACTTGTGCGTAATCAAGATAATGGATTTTCCTTCATTTGCCAAGTTCTTCATGATTGTCATCAATTCTTCGATTTCAGCTGGTGTCAACACCGCAGTTGGTTCATCGAAGATTAGGATGTCGGCTCCACGATAAAGCGTCTTTAAAATTTCCACACGTTGCTGCGCACCGACGGAAATATCCTCAACTTTAGCATTTGGATCCACTGCTAAGCCATATTTTTTAGACAAATCAAGGATATCTTGACTGGCTTTCTTAAGATCCAAAATACCATGTTTAGTGGTTTCAGACCCAAGGATGATATTTTCAGCAACAGTGAAGGCTTCAACCAACATAAAGTGTTGGTGCACCATTCCAATTCCTAAAGAAGCTGCTTTTGAAGGTGAGTCTAGGTTAACAGTTTTTCCATTTACCACGATGTCTCCGCTAGTTGGTTCCAACAAACCAGCCAACATATTCATCAGGGTAGATTTCCCTGCACCATTTTCTCCAAGAAGTGCATGGATTTCACCTTTGCGCAACTGAAGATTAATCTTGTCATTTGCTACAAAGTCACCAAATTTTTTTGTAATCTCACGCATTTCGATGACATATTCGTGTGTCATGTGGGGTGTTTCCTTTCAAATCAATTTTTATTTCAATAAAACCTATTAAGACAGCTAATAGATTTTACTGAGACAAAAATGTCTCAATTTATTAAAAGGAACGGCCCTTGAAGGTCGGGCCGATCCAATCAATGATTATTTTTCAGGAACTTTAAGTGACCCGTCAAGGATCTTAGCTTTAGCGTCTTCGACAGCTTTTTTAGCTTCTGCAGAAAGATTGTCAGTTGTCAAGTCAACTCCACCATCTTTCAAGCTATAAGTAATCACTTTACCGCCAGGGAATTTACCATCAGCAGTTTTCTTAGCCAAGTCTTTTACAGATTCTCCGACTTTCTTCAAGCTTGAAGCCAATACAAAGTTAGATTTTTTACCATCTTTAGAAGTGTATTCACCTTCAGCTTTTTGGTCACGGTCAACACCAAGAACCCAAACTTTTTCGTCTTCATTTTTCTTCTCGTTCAAGTCTTTAGCTTCAGAGAAGACACCTGCACCAGTACCACCAGCTACTTGGTAGATAACGTCTGCACCTGCAGCATATTGTGCAGCAGCAATTGTTTTACCTTTAGCAGAGTCACCGAATGAACCAGCGTAGTCTACTTGAACTTTGATAGATGGGTCAACAGATTTAACACCAGCTTCAAATCCAGCGCGGAAACGAGTGATAACTTCACTTTCCATACCACCTACAAAACCAACTTGTTTAGTTTTTGTAGTTTTCGCAGCAGCGATACCAGCAAGGTAACCAGCTTCGTTATCGGCATAAACAGCAGATGCTACGTTCTTTTGTCCTTCAATACGGTCATCGATGATGACATAGTTCACATCTTGGTTGTCTTTTGCAGCTTTTTTAACAGAGTCGCTCAAGGCAAAACCAACACCAAAGATCAATTTGTAGTCGTTAGAAACAGCTTCATCAAGGTTTGTCGCATATTGAGATTCATCTGTTGATTGGAAGTAGTCAAATCCGTTCCCTTTAGAAAGACCGTTTTCTTTACCCCAAGCTTGCAAACCTTCCCAAGCAGATTGGTTGAATGATTTGTCATCCACACCACCAGTATCGGTAATGATAGCAGCTTTCAAATCTGTTTTAGATTCTGAGTTTGCGCTATCTTTTTTAGACGCACGATTTCCACATGCTGCAAGTCCGATAGCAGCGACAGTTACTAGACCAAGGCCTAGCCATTGTTTCTTGTTCATTACTGAACCTCCTAAATTATTGTGCAACATTGTTGCGAAGTATTGAAAGGGTCAAAAGACCGCCTCACAGACCTATTAAGTCAGGTCTGTAAAGGAATATGGAAGTAATTCCTTGACCGTCATCACGACCGTCGATTTATCTTTAGATACTAAGGTTACAGGAAGGTCTGGCTCAAAAAATTCAGCCATGACCTGGCGACAAGCACCACATGGAGAGATGGGCTTTTCTGTTTGCCCGTAGACAATCAGCTCTTTGAACTCACGAGCTCCTTCAGAAACTGCTTTAAAAATAGCTGTCCGTTCCCCACAGTTGGTTAAACCAAAACTGGCATTTTCGATATTGACCCCTGTATAGATTTCTCCATCCTTCGTTAGCAGTACAGCTCCAATTGGGAAATGAGAGTAGGGCACATAGGCTTGTTGACTCACTTCAACTGCTAAGTTGATCAATTCAGTAGTCGCCATGAGCCACTTTTCCTTCCATGATTGCTACACCAGAGGAAGTTCCGATACGGGTCGCACCAGCTTCGATAAATGCAAGAGCATCTTCATAAGAGCGAGCTCCACCAGAAGCTTTAACACCCATGTCTGGTCCAACTGTTTGACGCATTAAGGCTACATCTTCTACCGTCGCTCCTCCAGTTGAGAAACCAGTTGAAGTCTTCACAAAGTCAGCTCCAGCTGACTTTGCAATCTGACAAGCGACGATCTTTTCATCGTCTGTTAAGAGACACGTCTCAATGATGACTTTGACCAGCTTATCACCGCTTGCTTCGACAACAGCTTGGATATCTTCTTCAACTAGTGCTAAATTCTTAGACTTCAAAGCACCGATATTAATGACCATGTCAATTTCATCGGCACCATTTTGAATAGCATTTTTTGTTTCACACGCTTTGACAAAAGGGGTATTTGCTCCCAAAGGAAAACCAATGACGGTACAAACTTTAACGTCTGAATCGCGCAAGCCCTCAGCCGCAAAATTCACCCATGTCGGGTTCACACAGACACTCGCAAAATCATAAGCCTTAGCTTCTTCGATCAGCTTTTCGATCTGTTCTTGTTGCGCATCTGGTTTTAAAAGAGTGTGATCGATATATTTATTTAACTTCATACAATCTCCTGAGCTGCTTAAGATATTATTTCAATAATTTCTTTAACGCTTTCAGCCCTTTCTAGTATTTTAACATTTTTTTTGAATTCTGTAACTCTTTCTTGTGAATTTTTTTCATTCATGAAAATACGGGCAATGCGTTCCCCTTTTTTGACGTGCTCTCCCACTTTTTTGTCAAACACAATTCCTGTTTCGTAATCGAGGGGATCTGATTTGACAGCACGGCCAGCACCCAAGCGCATGGCGAACAAGCCAAACTCCATGGCAGGTAAAGCAGCAATGACGCCATCTTGGTCCGCTGTTACTTCAAGGACCTGATCTACTTTGACGGGACGGTGCAAATCTTCTAAGTCTCCACCTTGAGCTGCGACCATTTCTTCAAACTTCGCTAAGGCTTGACCATTGGTCAAGTGTTCATGGATGGCCTCGATCGATTGATCTACATTGGCCAATTTCAACATGATTTGCGCTAATTCACAAATAAACTCTGTAACATCAGCGCGCCCCTGTCCTTTCAGAATATCCAGGGCTTCCAAAATCTCTAAACGATTACCAATACTGGTTCCCAAAGGTTGGCTCATATCTGTAATGACAGCGATGGTTTTCCGACCCACTGCATTTCCAAGATCCACCATGGTACGGGCTAAGCGACGAGCATCCTCAATATTCTTCATGAAGGCACCCTCGCCTACCGTCACGTCCAAAAGAATAGCATCCGCACCAGCAGCGATTTTCTTACTCATGACGGAACTAGCAATCAAAGGAATGGTATCCACTGTCGCCGTAACATCACGCAGTGCATACAAGAGTTTATCTGCTTTTACGAGTTGATCGGATTGACCAATGACCGATAAGCCGATTTCCTGCACCTGCTGGATAAATTCCTCTTGGGTCCGTTCAATCTGGAAACCTTTAATGGATTCCAACTTATCGATGGTCCCACCTGTGTGTCCTAACCCACGACCGCTCATTTTGGCAACCGGCACTCCGAAACTCGCAACCAAAGGCACCAAGACCAAGGTCACCTTATCTCCGACACCACCAGTCGAGTGTTTGTCCACCTTAATACCTGGAATTGCTGACAGATCAAACTGTTGCCCTGTTTGGACCATCTTCATGGTCATATGAGAGATTTCTTCCGTCGTCATCCCTTTAAAATAAACGGCCATAGCAAAAGCAGACATTTGGTAATCTGGTACTATTCCAGCCACATACCCCTCAATCAGCCATTCAATTTCTTCCTTGTTTAAGGCAAGACCATCTCTTTTTTTCTGAATGATATCTACTGCTCTCATGATTCTTTCTCACTTCTTAAAATATAATAGCCTTTGTCTTTTTTTACTGTCTCACAATTGCCAAACGTCTCTTCCATCTTGGCCTTAGCACTTGGAGCCCCTTGTTTTTTCTGAATGACAATGGTCAAGTCTCCACCTGGTTTCAAATGTTCAAAACTACCGGTGATCACTTGGTGAACCACTTTTTTACCGGCTCGGATCGGCGGATTACTGATCACATGGTCAAAGACCCCTTCGACTGCTTCATAGACATCCGAAGAAAAGATCTGAGCTTCCACGCCGTTTCGGCTAGCATTTTTCTTAGCCAAGTCTAGTGCCCGCTCATTGACATCGACCATTGTCACTGCAACTCCCTGGGCTTTAGCTAGAGAAAGGCCGACCGGTCCATAGCCACAGCCAACATCGAGGACACTTTCCCCTTCTTGAAAATCCAGGGTTGATAAGAGCACCTGGCTTCCATAATCTATCATTTTTTTACTAAAGACGCCCGCATCTGTATAGAAATTCATCTTTTGTCCCAATAAAACAACAGCCAGATCATGAATATCATGGGCTGCATCTGGGTTTACATCGAAATACATTTTACTCATAAGGTTATTTTAACATAATTCATTCCTTTTTTAAATCGTTTACACGACCTCTAAAAATTGGTATACTAAAGACTACAATAGGAGTGACATATGGACAAAGAATTTCTACATTTTGAAAAAATTAATCGGGAAACTTGGCAGAATTTGCACCGCAAAACCACCCCACCTCTCTCTCAAACAGAGCTCAATTCTATTAAAAGTTTTAACGACCGCATCAACCTCCAAGATGTACGAGACGTCTACCTGCCTTTGACAAACCTGATTGGAATCTACAAGCGTTCCAAAGAAGATTTGGCCTTCTCAAAAGGTATTTTTCTTCAAAAAACGAGTGAACGCCAACCCTTTATCATTGGGGTTTCAGGGAGCGTTGCGGTTGGAAAATCTACCACTAGCCGTCTCCTTCAAATCCTGCTGTCACGAACCTTTGAAGGCTCAACAGTAGAATTGGTGACAACGGATGGCTTTCTCTATCCAAATGCTATCTTAAAAGAACAAGAGATCCTCAATCGAAAAGGATTTCCGGAAAGCTATGATATGGAATTGCTCCTTGATTTTCTTAATCAAATCAAAAACAACAAGAGCGTAGAAATCCCTGTCTATTCTCACGAAATATACGATATTGTCCCAGATGAGAAGCAAACCATTTTACCAGCTGATTTTGTCATTGTCGAAGGGATCAATGTCTTTCAAAATCCGCAAAATGACACACTCTATATGACCGATTTCTTTGATTTTTCAATCTATGTGGATGCCGCGGTCGACGATATTGAATCTTGGTATATCGATCGCTTCCAAAAACTCCTTGCATTAGCTCAGAATGATCCCAATAACTACTACTATCGATTTACAGAGCAACCCCTAGAAGAAGTTTTAAGCATGGCCCATCAGGTCTGGGAATCCATTAATTTAGTCAACTTGCAACATTACATCCAACCAACTAGAAACCGAGCTGATCTGATTCTCCATAAGGCAACCAACCATGAAATCGACGAAATTTATCTCAAACGCTAGAGAAAATGGCCTGTTAACGGTACTTTTTTAAGGAAAAGCTATTTTAGGCTTGTCAAATCTTAACTTTTCATATATAATGAGATAGTTAGATTATCAATGGAGGTGAATAACTTGGCAAACATTAAATCAGCTATCAAACGCGCTGAATTGAACGTTAAACAAAACGAAAAAAACTCAGCTCAAAAATCAGCTATGCGTACTGCAATCAAAGCTTTTGAAGCAAACCCATCTGAAGAACTTTACCGCGCTGCTAGCTCAGCTATCGATAAAGCAGAAACTAAAGGTTTGATCCACAAGAACAAAGCTAGCCGTGATAAAGCACGTCTTGCAGCGAAACTTGGTTAATCAAGAACAGCATAAAAATCAAGCTCTCCGGAGCTTTTTTTGTGCCTAAAATTTTGAGAGGTGCTTATGAAAATTGTTATTATCGGCTATTCTGGATCAGGTAAATCCACCTTGGCTGAAAACTTATCCCGCCACTACTCCATTCCCAAGATCCACATGGACACCCTTCAATTTCAACCGGGTTGGATAGACAGTGACCGGGATTGGATGGAGGGACAGATGAGACAGTTTCTCAGCGATCATAGAGACTGGGTCATTGATGGCAATTACTCTTGGTGCTGCTATGAGGAAAGAATGGAGCAAGCGGACCAGATTATCTTTCTCAACTTCTCTCGTTGGAACTGCCTCTTTAGAGGCTGGAAACGATACCGCCGTTATAAAGGCCGCGTCCGTGAGAGTATGGCGGCAGGTTGCCCCGAACGCTTTGACTGGGAATTCATCCGTTGGATCCTTTGGGATGGACGAACAAAAAGTGCCAGAGAAAGGTATCAAAACATCCACTCCACCTACCCCGAAAAATTTATCTCTCTCAAGAACCAAAAAGAGCTGGATGAGTTTATAAAAAACATACAATAAAAAGGTTGGGATATCTATCCCAACCTTAAAATGTAGACAAACTATTTTAAAGTAAAATAAATTAAGCGATTCTGATAAGAAATAAAATTGAGTTCCATTTTTTAGATGAATCAAGAAAATACCAAAACTTTCCGCTGTGAGTAAAGTGCCTGAAACAATAACGATTCAGGCACTCGGAATTATTGAGACCTTAGGCTCAATAATTAGTCATGGAACTTCGTAGAAGTTCGCTGACGTCCGTACTCACCTAAGGAAAGTTTTTTATATGACTTTGTCTTCAATCTGAGGTTGGGGTTAAAATCCCCAACCTTTTCTTATTTATCAACGTAATCGCCACCGGTGAAGCCATAGTATTCTTCCAGACTCAAGCCTGAATCTGCGATATCTTGTGCTTCTTTTCCGATATAGCGGAGATGCCAGCTTTCTGGCATGTAGCCTGTCACTTTTTCTTTTCCTTCTTGGTAACGAACCACAAAGCCATATTTAGCGGCGTTCTTAAGCAACCACTTACTTGGTCCAGGTTCTGTCACCAGATTACCACTGGTATCGATCAAATCAAAGGTCAAACCAGTTTGGTGTTCACTATAACCCGGTCTTGCGGAATAACGATCTGCTGCTTCCTGACCATCTTGATTGACATAGTTTTGATAGAGGCCAACTTGGGTGTCGTAGCTACGAAAACCACTATATTGGTCACTGATCGGATAACCTTCTGCCTGCATAGCTGCAATCAATTCATGAAGGGCTGAAACAGCTTCAGGATCTTCCCCTGGGTTAAAGTCAGGCGACAAGGGATAATGTTTATTGGCGATCATGACCTCACCATATTTCCCTTTGACACTATAGTAAGAACCATTATAGCTGACACCAGAGTCCACTTTCACATCTGACTTACCAGCTTTTGACGACTCTTCTTTGCCAGTTTCTTTTGACGTATCCTTTGCAGAAGATGTTTCTTTGGAAGACTTGGTTTGCGTTTGTTTGCTTTCTTCTTTTGCAGAAGATTTAGAACTAGTGGATTGAGATTGGGAGCAAGCTGTCAAGGTTAACAAGGCAACTGTCACCAAAGTTAATTTGGAAAATCTTGCTTTCATGAGGAATCTCCTATGATTCTTTTGTTACGACAATATCCGTAATCACATAACTTGCACCTACTTTTTTCAAGGTGTAGGTCTTGTACTTACGGTTTTGTGAATCTGGATGACTATCTGTATAATGCACGGTAAAGTCTTCATAAGTCTTAATCGTCACCACACCATTTTCTTCCGTGACACTTTGAATGTCCAAAGCTCCTGGAGTATAGTAGTCAATTTTTGCCTTTCGAACACCATCACCAGTTGTGAATTCAACCATGTCCTTGTAGGCTTGACTTTGTGTGTCATAGTATTTAGAGTAGGTGTTGTTTCGATTTGAAACGGAGCTAAAGACAGCGTCGCGGTACTCTTTCAAGAATTCTTCCGCCAAGGTCCGATTTTGTTCTTCTTTGGCTGCTTGTGCTTTCTTAGCATCTTGCGCACTCTTGATACGTTTTAAGGTATCTTTGGCTAGTTTGAGTTCGATCGGATCGTTCTCACCCTCTTCAATCGTCACCTTAGCCTTCTCAGTTGTATAGGTTTCACCATTCATATTGAAGACGGCATGTACTTCAATTTCTTGATAAGGAATACTATCTACTTCAAAGGTCGTGCTCGTTCCGACTTCTTTGCCGTTGACCACAACCTTCACATCCGTTGGGTTTTCAACCTCATCTGGGAACCCAACTTCTAAATTGCGTTTTTCAGAATTCAACTGCAATTCTAAGTTGTTCTTAGTTGCTTTTTTAGGATTGAGATGGATCTTAGAAGTAACATTTCCTACTTCAGTTTTAGCAGTCAATTCCATTTCTTTTGTATTGTAATGGAAAGAACCAAGGTCTGTCACTGCATCTTTCTTCAAGGTCACTGTTTTATTGGCAGCCACTTTGAGTTTGGCTTGGTCCAAATTGGTCTTGACCTTGACTTGCACTGGATAGCTGGCCACACGGTATTCTTGGAAGATTCCAAATTTCTTGTCCGCTTTCTCCAAACCAAAAATCTTGTTTCCAGATTTATCCGTATAGCTGCCTTCTCCACCATTATCAATGATCTTGTTCAACTCTGTACCGATATCGACCCCTTGATCTTCCATGCTGGTAATAAAGCTTTCGGCTTCATCCTTCGTCCATTTATCGTTATCAGTTGAAAGCAGATCTGCTGCTTCGCGATAATCTTTGGTGTCCACTGCCTTAATAAATTTATCTGCAGTCACTTCGACACGTGTTGTAGACTGGAAGTAAAAGAAGGCTGCCACCAAAGCGATCACAAGGACTGCGATAGCAGAAATAATCCCAATTTTCTTCTTGGAAAGTTTCTTACCACTCTTCGTTTTTGGGGCCTTTTGTTTTTTCTGAGCTGGACCTGCTTCTGTAACATTTGGACCAGCAAAGACCTGCGTTTGCTCAGCAGCAAGTGGAGCCGTATACTCTTGAGTCGGCTGTTGAGGCACATATTCCTGTGTTACTTCTGTTGAATCTGGGTTCGCAAATTCTGCTTCAGGCACAGGTCCTACAAAAAACTCAAAGTTTTGACTTTTTGCCGCGGTAAATTCTTCTGCACTTGGCTTGCGGCCATAGGTTTCTTCAAAATGTTGCAACCAAGCCTGACGAGTTGCTAGAAGTGGATCGACATTCTTCACTTCTTCAACTGGTTCAAGCACCGGTTCCTCGACAGGTGATAGATTCTCTTCTGGGGCATTGCCTGCGATAGACTGAATTTGTTTCAAATCAAATCCACAAGCTTTCCCAGCCATAAACTCTTCTGGTGACGGTTTGCGACCGATCACTTTTTCAAATAATTCAACCCATTTCTTTTGCATGGATCTCTTCTCCCTCATTATAAAATAGGGAAAGTGGGTTCCCCCACCTTCCGTTTTGTGATATTGTTAGAATCCAAAGTTAGAGAAATTTGGAGCACTAGGAATAAATCCTACGGCTACTTGTTCTAAAATACGAGCATTCACATAAATGACAAAGATGGCAATGAGAAGCAAGACAACAGATGATGCTACTAGAAGCAAGAATTTATCTGCTTTAAAGCTTGTCTTGTTCAATCCTTGATGAACGACATAGCATGTTCCAACAAAGAACAAGAAGAAAATAAGGAAGTTTACAAAGCCATAAAATTCATAAACTTTTACAAGACCTACTAAGAAAGCAAGGAGGGCAAGTGGCAATGTGTAAACAGACAAACGTCCAAACTCTTCAAATGAACGACCGTAACTGTATTCCTTATCTTGAAGAACCACACGACGAACAAAGAATCCAGCTACTTGAAAGGCGTAAAGGCTAAAGAATAGGGAAATCAATGTCAACATAAAGGCACGGAAATCCATTCCATAACCACCTGTAAATCCACTAGCTGTGAAGAATGTCCCCAAGGTCAAGACAAAGGCAGTTAAGACATACTGTAAAATTCCGTTAAGAGCTTTTGGATTTTCTACAGCTGTTGGACGTTTCAAAGCTGAAAGGAACCAATTCCAGTAACCACCAACGGCTACACCAAATTGACTTGGTTGGGCAGGATAGGCTTGTCCTGGTTGACCTTGGTAAGGAGCTTGTTGATAAGCTGCTTGAGTAGGTTGTTGGTAGGCTTGTTGTGGAGCTTGTTGGAAAGCAGGCCCATTCGTTGGAGCTGCTTGAGGGACAGGCTCTTGAACTGGAGCTGCTACTGGTTCTTCCACAGGGGCAGTTGGTGCTGCGACAAATTCTGGGGCTTGTGGAGTTTCTGGAACCACTACTTCTTCTTGAAATTCTCCTGCAGCCAGTGCTTGAGCAATTTCTTCTGCACTAGCAGAACGACCATTTACGGCTTCGAAATAATCCAGCCAATCTTGTTTTGACATAATGAATCTCCTTAACTATTGTTTATACTAGGGTATTATACAAAATTTCTGAACCATTTTCAATGAAAGACTGGAAAATCCCTGTAATATCTTTTGAAAAACATACAAATTCTACTCATTTTTAGAAATTAGTAAAGAAAAAGAGGCTGGGCAAAAACTGTCCAGCCTTTGATGTTTGATAGGAATAAGTGCAAGACGCAGTGGTTGATTGGCATCTTTGTTCGCCTTTTAAGCTCCAAAGATGACCTAATGAGGGAAACAAAGTTTCCTTTATCCACAACCTTCAACAGTCTCCCAGACTGTTGAAGGTTGTGGAGGTGGGAAGATTGAAAAGGTTTGGGGAACCTTTTCAACTTTTTTTATTTTACGGAGTTCTTTCCTACTCCCGTTTCTTAGGATTCAAATGCATCCATGCCACCTTGGACGTTGGTCACATCATAGCCTTGCTCTTCCAAAAATTGGCAAGCGCGTGCTGAGCGTCGACCAGACTTGCAGATGACATAATAGGACTGATCCTTCTCTAATTCCTGGTAGCGATCTGCTAACTCAGATAAGGGAAGAAGACGAACCCCATCTAAGTGAAGGGCATCATACTCTTCCTGCTCGCGTACATCAAGAACGTGTATGTTTCCTTTTTGATAAACTTGGTAAAAGCTTGAAAATGGAATTTCTTTCATGATTTCTCCTGTAAGATATGTTATGTAAGGGATAGTATTTCATAGTTAAAGCCAATAGACTCTAAAAATCGGAACAAGTCTTGGGTTTTAATAAAGATCGTTTTTTCGTTGGTATTGGGATGGAAGGTCATGATCTCCTCTGACACAATGTCTTTATCGAAATAGACTCGAATATCTTTTTCTTCATTGTTCAATAAACCAAATGGAGAAACCGTTCCTGGCGGTAATTGCATTTTTTCAGCTAAAGAATCTGCTGAAGCCATGCGGATCCGGTTGGCTTCCACTTGCTCTTTGAAATCATCCATATCCAATGGTTTCTGGTCATCCATGATGAGCAAATAGTATTGAGTTTTCTTTTTGTTGGTCAAAAACATAGTCTTGGTCCGGACACCTTCTAAGCCTTCAATATAAGAATCCGCCTGCTCAGTCGTGAATGCAGGTGGGTGTTCCACCACATCAAATGAAATTCCCAACTCATCTAATTTTTCTTTAACTTGTTGATAAGGATCCATCGTCGCTCTCCTTTATTTTTGAATGATCTCTTGTACTAAGGTTTGCAATTCCGGCACCACCTCTGCCTCAAACCAAGGATTTTTAGCCATCCAGATTTGATTGCGAGGGGAAGGGTGAACAAGTGGAAAATAGGTTGGCAAATAGTCTTTAAAATGGTGAACGCGTTCGGTTACTTTGCCACTAACCTTTTCATGAAGGTAGTATGCTTGGGCATATTGTCCAATTAAGAGGGTCAATTCAATATCCGGACACTCCTTGAGGAGTTGAGGGTGCCACTTTTCCGCAAAGCCTTTGCGAGGTGGAAGGTCACCAGATTTTCCATGCCCTGGGAAATAAAAATCCATAGGAATGACCGCAAACAAACCAGAATGGTAAAAGGTGTCTTCGTCAACTCCTAACCATTCGCGCAGGCGGTCACCACTCTTATCCTTCCAGTAAATGCCTGCTTCTTGCGTTTTCAATCCAGGTGCCTGTCCGATGATATTGATACGAGCTGTCTTTGGAGCTGCAAAGAGTGGCTCGATTCCTTTATCTGTATATGCTTTATTTTGAGGATCTGCCATAATGGCTTGTTTAATGCTTTCAATCCTTGACATAAGTCCTCCTTCTATGGAAAAACTCAGCCAGAAAAACTGGCCGAGTAGTGGATTATTTGATTAGTTCATAGATGGCTTCTGCGTAAATAGCTGCTGCACGATAGAGATCTTCAACATCTGCGAACTCATTAGCTTGGTGCATGGTATTGACATAGTCTGGGAACATAGCACCAAAGGCAACCCCACGTTTCAAGAGGCGACCAAAGGTACCTCCACCGATCACTTGTTCATGTCCTTTGAGGCCAGTTTGTTTTTCGTAAACACGCAAGAGGGTGGATACCAATTCATCATCCATCGGAACATAGTGAGGTGTGTGACCATGGGCTGACAAGCTTACTGTAGCCACTCCTTCGATCTTTTCAAGGGTGGATTTGATGGTTTCAGGATCTGTACCTTGAGGGTAACGGATATTGAGGGCAATAGTGTTGTCTGCTTGGCTGTCATCAAAATGGAAGACACCTGCATTCATGCTCAATGGTCCCATTTTGGCATCTGTATGGGCAATACCTAATTTTTCACCAGCAAAATCTTCGTGAAGAAGTGAGGCTGTCACATGAAGGTAAGCCTTAGCAGCACCACCAAAATCAAATTGGTTCAACAAGAGAGCCAAGTAGGTCGCACCATTAATTCCATCTTCAGGAGTTGATCCATGAGCAGATTTCCCAACAATCGTAACGGTATAGGTTTCTTCATCAACAGTTGAGATTTCATACTTGAGTTGGTGTTCCTTGGCAAAGGCATCTAAGAGGCCAGCAAGATCTGGTAGTTGTCCAGAAACGACTGCAGTCGCTGACTCTGGTACCATATTTTCACGAAGGCCACCTGTAAAGCTATGAAGATGGGCACTTCCTGTGTTGTCATTTCCAAAATGAAGGTACTCAGTGATGTTTCCTTTTTCTCCATTGATGATTGGGAATTCCGCATCTGGTGAGAAGCCAAAATCTGGCTCAGGTAGTCCGACATGTTTGAAATAGTAATCCATGTCGCCCCAGCCTGATTCTTCATCTGTACCGACAACAAAGCGCACGCGCTTAGAAACAGGGAGTCCTAGGTCTTTAATGATCTTCAACCCATAGTAGCAGGCCATTGTAGGCCCTTTATCATCAGACGAACCACGCGCATAGAGCTTACCATCGATAATTTCTGGTTTGTATGGATCTGTCTTCCAGCCACTACCTGCAGGCACGACGTCCATATGGGCAAAGATCCCAAGCTCTTCTTCTCCTTCACCAAAGGTAAAGTGACCGGCATAATTGTCGACATTCTTGGTTTCATAGCCATCACGTTTGGCAATTTCCAAGAATTTTTCAAGAGCTTTTACAGGACCAGGTCCAAAAGGATGCTCTGCATCTGCCTTGCTGTCATCGCGTTCAGAATTGATTTCCAAGAGGCTGTATAGGTCAGCCATCATCTCATCGCGACGTTTTTCTACTTCTGCTTTAAAGTCAACTGTTGTCATGAATTCCTCCTCGATCTTCTATTTGCTAATTGGCTTAGCGTTTGTCAATGATTTCGTCCACTGGTAAGCGATAGCTTGGCTCTACTTTTTCAGCCGCATAGCCAACCGTAATCAAGACTTCCGGACGGAAACGCTCTTCGATGTCCAATACTTCATTGATTTTTGATTTATCAAATCCCAAGATAATATTGGTTCCAATGCCTTGGTCCGTCAAAGCAAGTACCAAGTTCATGGCCACAAGACCGGCATTCAAAGCCAAGTAATCACTTGTTTGTTGGGCATCATAGCGTGCAAATTCAGCAGGAAGATTTTGCATAAAGTATTGCAACTGCTCGTCTGTGAAGTTTTTCACCCCACCGACACGTGCAATCTTGCGAGCCCGTTTTTGCAAATCAGTATCTGTAAAGAGGGCGATGGTCACAGGTGCTTCCATGACTTGATCGTAGTCTGCACCATAGGCTAATTTTGCCAATTCCGCATTTTTTTGACGAACGACCACAAATTTCCAAGGCTGGCTATTGTGGGCACTAGGGGCCAAGGTTGCGATCTCAATGGCAGTCCGTACATCCTTTGGATCGACCGGTTGGTCAGTGAAATGCTTGATCGCATGACGTTTTTTGTTGAGTTCTAGGAATTTCATAGTCAACTTCCTTTTCTATTTCTGTTACCTCTATTTTAACACAAAATGAAAGAGCTTGCAGGGTTTTACAGCCTAAGATTGTGAAAAAAGAAGCGGACATTTTGAAGATCCGCTTCTTTGTTATAGGTTGAATACACAAGAGATCCACCTATGATTCATTGGAAAGATTGAAATAGGCAGCTACTTCTTTGGCATAACCGTATTTCTCAATTAAGCTCGTTAGAAGCTCGATGTTATGGCCCCGATAGTTATCCTCGCGTCTCAATTCTTCGTACATCTCAATAAAGGGAAGGCCCTTGTCCTTAGCATCTTGGAGCTCTGCTTCATAGTCATAGGCCACCTTACGAAATTGCAGGTTGGTCACCCCATCTTCTTCGACATCGATCAGAGCATACTGTGCTCTGTGGTTTTGAATTGGTTCCCAGTCAAAATAAGGCATACCAATAGTTCCTGGATTAAGGATCTGTTGGCCCTGACTGCCATAGCGAAGCAACTGTTTGTGGACATGACCGTAGATCGCCATATCCGTCTGATCATCCAGCAATTGGTCAAAGTTCTCCGTCGCATTTGCTGGACGCAAGTCTCCACCATAATTCTTTTCTGGCAAGTTGTGTGTCAGTGAAAAGCGAATGCCATTGACCTCCTTCTTCTCTATCAATGGAAGGGAGCGAAGCCAATCGATCCGCTTGGTATCAAGTCCTTCCATGAGGTACTGAGTAAGGCGAAGAAGTTGGATCTCCTGCGGATCCTCTAACCCGTACTCGCCATCTAAAGCCTCTAAGACACAATCGTCCCAATTTCCACGAACAGCCGCTGTAATAGGTATCGCATCCAGCAATTCAAAAAGGTCATCTCTTCCAGGACCCGGAAGTAAAATGTCCCCTAAAAGCCAGAATTCCGTCGCGCCTAGAGCACGCGCATCCGCAATCACTGCCTTAAGGGCTCTTGTATCTCCGTGAATATCAGATAAAATAGCGATTCTATTGTTCATTATAAACTCCTTATGATTGGTATGGTTCAGAATCCTCCGCCACTTCCACCAAGGGACTTGCTTCTTCTTGCTTTCCTTGATGGAGCTTGGCTTGCACTGCCTCCGCGACTGGTCGTGGGATACCGACCGTGACGATCTCATCTACAGTAGCTTCTTTGATCTTGGTCAGTGATTTGAAGTGTTTCATCAGCAACTGCTTGCGTTTTGGTCCCAAGCCTTCGATGCCGTCCAGCTGGGAGGAGAAGGAATTCTTAGACCTTAGCTGGCGGTGAAATGTGATGGCGAAACGGTGGACTTCATCTTGGATCCGTTGGAGGAGGAAAAATTCCTGTGAGGTGCGCGAAAGTTCAATGATTTGGAGAGGATCGCCAAAGAGCAATTCATGGGTCTGGTGCTTGTCATTCTTTTGTAGGCCTGCAATGGGAATATCCAGCCCCAACTCTTCTTGGATCACCTGTTTAGCGATATTAACCTGGCCCTGACCCCCATCGATAACGATCAGATCAGGTGGCGTCAGGCCATCCCGCATGACACGGCTGTAGCGTCTGCGAATGACCTCCCGCATGCTGGCATAGTCATCTGGTCCGACGACGGTCTTGATCTTGTACTTGCGGTAGTCCTTTTTGCTTGGCTTCCCATTGACAAAGACCACCATGGCTGAAACTGGACTGGTCCCCATGATGTTGGAGTTGTCAAAGGACTCAATGCGCACAGGAGTTGGAATTTGCAGGAGTTTTCCAAGATTTTCAATGGCACCTTGGGTCTTTTCCATCGATTTTTCAAGGAGATTGAACTTCTGCTCCAGACTGACACGTGCATTCTTAATGGCCAGATTGACCAACTGCTTCTTCTCCCCACGCTGGGGCTTAAGGACCTTGGTATCTACTAGGGCCTTGACCGCTTCCTCATCGATGTCTTGAGGGATCAAGATTTCATTGGGGATCAGGTGAGATTTCTCCTGGTAAAACTGCCCCACATAGGTCAAGAAATCCTCGTCCGGATCATTATAGTAAGGGAAGAGATTGACGTCGCGCTCGATCAGCTTGCCCTGACGGACAAAGAAGACCTGCACACACATCCAGCCCTTGTCCACGTAGTAGCCAAAGACATCCCGGTTCTGCAAATCCTTGGCCATGACCCGCTGTTTGGTCCGCAGGGTCCCAATAGCCTGGATCAGATCCCGATACTCGGCTGCCCGCTCAAATTCCATGTTTTGCGCAGCGGTAGTCATCTTGAGCTTGAGCTCATCGATAATCTTGTCATCCTGCCCCTTGAGGAAATCAGAAACCTCCTGGGCCATGCCCTTAAAATAAGCCTCGTCCTTGTGGCAGACTGTGTGGGCCATACATTGCCCTAAATGGTAGTAAAAGCAGACCTTGGAAGGTGGATTGGTACACTTGCGGAATGGGAAAATCCGATCCAAAAGCCGCTTGATCTCATTGGCCGCTCCTACGTCTGGATAAGGACCGAAATAGAGCCCACCATCCTTTTTGACCTGGCGCGTGATGATGAGGCGCGGATAGCGCTCATTGGTAATCTTGATGAAGGGATAAGACTTGTCGTCCTTGAGCATGATATTGTATTTGGGCTTGTTCTCCTTGATGAGGTTGATCTCAAGAAGCAAGGCCTCAATATTGGACTCGGTGACGATAAATTCAAAATCCACAATCTCAGATACCAGCGCTTCTGTCTTGGTATCGTGGCTCCCTCTGAAATAGGAACGCACCCGATTGCGAAGATTCTTGGCCTTCCCCACATAGATGATGGTACCGTTCTTGTCTTTGTGAATGTAACAGCCCGGACTCGTCGGCAAGAGCTCGAGCTTGGATTTAATCAAGTTATTCATACTCTCTATTATAGCAAAAAAGGGAGGGGTTAGCCTCTCTCTAGTATGTTTGTATTATTGTTATCCACCTTCACCAAGTAAAAAATAATTATTAAATAGTATATCAGACCCTCATCCTCAATCCTTCATCTTCACTTGCCCTTTTTCATAGCAAAAAAGAGGGGTCTAAAAGGATCCCCCTTTACTAGCAATCGATAAACTTTATCCTTTGAGATTAGCCATCTGGAAGATCGGAATCACATAAGGAACAATAGACATCAGGATAGTAAATAACACGAAGAACCAGAACCAGAAGGACGCGAGGGAACGCTGGAAAACTCCCGGTTGAGGTTTATTGGCTTGAATATAAGCCTTGATAGCAGGCCATTTAGTCGCAAGAACCACTATCATGACAATGGAACCAATAGCTAAAACACCAATTTGGAGCCAATTCGCTAGTCCCTCGTCCACATGATAGGCCACATAATGCAAGCCTTGGGAAATCACAAAGTTATTGAAAATGTGATAGAAAATAGCCCACCAGATATTGTATTCAAAGGCAATGTAGCCGAAACCTAGACCAATGATACTCGCGAAAAAGAGCTGGTCAAAATTGGCATGAAAGAGTCCAAACAAGATAGCCGTCATGACAATGGCGAAGATCTTGCCATACCGTTCCAAGCCTCGCAAGCCGGCTCCACGGAAGAAGAATTCCTCTGTGATAGGACCAAAAAATCCAGCATACAAGAGCATAGTCCATGATCGCTCAATCGTATCACCTAGATCGGGTGTTGGAGAATGAAGGCCAATGGTCTCAAACATGCGCTCAATCATTTGTGTCATCACAGATGAAAAAACTTGAGAAAAGCCAAGAAAGGCGAGAAGAATAAAGAAGACTGAAAGAGTCATCTTACGTCCCTTGTGCTTGAGATCATATTTATAAAGGGCCTTCTTGCGATAGGCATTAAAGAGAAAGAGTCCAATGGAAATAGAGATGAGGTAGGGAATACCAGCCCAAACATTCAGGGCATTGAGTTTCTCTGTTACTTGACTTGGATCTTTTCTGAGAGAGCCTGCTATGGTCAATCCAAGGAGGACTTCCCACAGGACGGTTACCAAGGTCATTACCAAGAGATAAATGGCAAGTGTCCCGGAATACCTTCCTATATCTTTTTTAGGGTCTAATAATCGGTTGTATTGGTTCATTTCTTCCTCCTAGAAAATAGATAAAAACTCGCACACATTCCTTCGTATAAGACAAAGAAAATCAAAAAGGCATGCATAAAGTAGTCTTCTGGTAATGCAAGAATAATCGAATCCACGCGCGGATCAAAGAGCCAAGTATTGTCCCCAGCAAATAAGACCTGATGAAAGAGCGTAAAGAATTGATCAAAGCCAATCATAACAGCCACCACTGCAATCACCACTGGTAAAACCATCATCCAAAAGAAGAGACTACGGTATAAGGCCAGGTAGCCTTTTTTGACAACTGTCCGCATAAACTGGATAAAACCAGGGAGAGTGACCACGAAAACAACTGTCACTAAATGAAACAGGTACTTGACAGCCTCAAAATGGTGCAAACCATTTTTTGAAGAGGGGAATTGAGGCATCTTCAACACCCATTGAAAAGGATTGGTCAAATAGTTCATCAAGACATTAAAATTCTTCATGATGACTGAAGCCGAAAAACCAGTTCGACTTTGAATCCCCAACCAATGAATCTCCACGGGATAGAGGGCCCAAGCGAGAGCAATGGTGAGAAGAATCGTAGCTGACAAGATAAAGAAAAATTGGTTGATTGATTTCAAACTTCTAAGCATCAAAATCCCACTCCGCTAAACTGGAAACAACATGTGTCGGTGCAATTGGTAAGGTCGGCACTTCTTCTGGTTTGGTAAAACCTGTCGTCACCAAAAGGGTTGGAATCCCATTGTCAATACCAGCACGAATATCTGTTAGATAATTATCCCCTACCATAACGACTTCTTCTCTTTCAAACCCCAGATGTTCAATAGCCTTATCCATGATGATGGCCTTTGGTTTCCCAATGATCACTGGCTCGACCCGTGTCGCTGCTTCGACAAGGGCAATCAGGGATCCTGCTCCTGGCATCAAGCCACGCTCTGTTGGAATGTTCAGGTCCGGATTGGTCCCAATAAAGTGCGCTCCTTTTTGAATCGCCAAGGTCGCAAGAGCAAACTTCTCATAATCCACTTGCCAATCCAGTCCAATCACCACATAATCAGGTGCTTCTTCATCCATGATATAGCCAGCTTCTTCAATAGCATCTTTGAGCCCCGCTTCTCCGATCACATAGACCTTTTTGCCCAAATTTTGGTCATTCATGTAGTCAATGGTCGCAAGGGTAGCTGTATAGATAGTCGAAACTGGGGTTTCAATATTGAAATGAGTGGCCAGCATATCCCGAACAGTCTCTGGTGTGCGGGTTGTATTGTTGGTCACAAAGAGATAGGGAATCTCACGCGCCTGCAGTTCATGAACAAAAGCTTCTCCTGCAGGAATTCGTGATTTTCCTTTGTAAATAGTGCCATCCAAATCAATCAAATAGCCCTTATAGTGCATTTATTCTTCCCTTTCTGTGTCAGCTTCTTCATGAAACTTCTCTGCATCGACTCGTCCACCAGAACCATATAAGAGCAATGCTCCAGCATAGAGGACAAATTGTAACACCAAACCTGTAAAATTAATCCCTTGACTTCCCGATTGGGTGAACAAGAAGGATGCTACCATGAGGATCACAATGGTCAATAACAAGCCTATCACGGTTGCCTGATCCACACTGATTTGATAAACCGTGCGTTTAGTGCTCCGATTTTTCCCGTCAGACTTAGTTTCTGGTTGCAAATTCTCCACAAAATCCGTCACCAAGGTCGCAGCGAGGCTGACTGTCGTGCTAAAGAGCACGCCTTGAGACAAGCGGTGATAGAAATTGGACCAGAAGGATCCTGATTGGCTAGTAATCCCAATCGAGAAGATCATGACCGGTAAAAGAAAGGCCAAGGTGAAATGGATCCAGACCCGATACCAGCGTATATCTTCTCTTAAAAAGCGATTAAAACTCTCTAAATTCAAGCGATAGCGGAAAAATTTATAAATTTCCTCTACCAGGATGATGCCCAAAGCACAAAGAGTCAAGAGCCAATCTCCCAACATGTACAAAGGGTTCTTTTGACGCTTGGCATAGGCCACAACCCGTTTTTGATAGCTTTCAAGTTCCTGTTTTTTATTTTTTAATCTTCTACTTTCCATAATTCCAACCCTTTTCTTCTACTTCTTCCCACTCAATTTCAGCTTGGGCATTGATCTGACCATCTGAGGAAATTTGGTGCTGAGTCTTCAAGCCCTCTTGTTCATATTGAGAGGTAATGACACCTCCTGCCAGCACTTCTTTGACATATTTTAGATGAACTTTTTTAGGGACATGATGGGTCAAGAAATCTGCTCCCATCACCTCAAAGACCCAGTCCAAGTACTTGCTATTATTGACATGTCCGTTCATATCCAAGTCGTAAAAACGAACTCGGTATTCTTGTTCCACGCCCCCTTCTAACTCCTTAAAACGGGGACCACGGAGCATGGTTTTTGAAAACTCTGAGTCAAAGGCATCCGCAATCTCAGACATAACAGGATGGACCTTGCGCGTATCACGATCCATCAAGACAAAGGTTGCGACCATCTCAATAATGGTATTGCCTTCCTCATCTTTGATATTAAAGGCCCGGTAGCAGAATAGGCGATTGTGACTCATGGCATAGGTTTCGATAGTGATCTTCTCATCAAAAACTGGGAGACGATCGATCTTCATATTGTAATCCGTGATAATCCAGACTAGATTGTAATTCTCTAGAATGTACATATCACTCATGCCCAGCTCAATCGATTGCATGCCTGATACCTGCAAAGACAGCAAGATCAATTGCGGAATTTTTATAAATCCATTGACATCGCTCATATCAAAAGGAATTTTCATGCTGTATTCAAATGTTTTTGCCATCTTCTACTCCAAAATAAACTTCTCTGCTACAGTGTCTCCTAAAAAGAGACCTTTCTTGGTCATTCGTACAATGTCCTTGTCAGGTACCAAGAGTCCCTGCTGGGTCAATTCCTCAACCACTGATCCATATTGTTGGTCAAAATTCACACCAAACTTTTCTTCGAAACGCTTCTTGGAAACGCCTGTTTTCTTACGGAGTCCTAGAAACATCTCTTCTTCCATCATTTCTGTCTGACTCAGATGTTCTTCTTGGACACGCGCATTTCCCTCTTCGACCGCCTGCATATAGTGACGGATAGGCCCATGATTCTTATAGCGAACACCATTGACATAGCCGGATGCACCAGCTCCCAAGCCATAATACTCCGCATTATCCCAATACATGAGGTTGTGGCGACTTTCAAAACCAGGCTTGGAGAAATTGGAAATTTCGTAATGCTCAAAGCCCGCACGCTCCAACTCCTGAATGATGTACTCGAACATCTCCACTTCTAACTCCTCCTTTGGTAGAGGAAGCTTGCCCCGTCTCATGCGATTCATAAAGACGGTGTGATTCTCCAGAATCAAGCTATAGAGGCTCATATGGGGAATATCGAGGGCAAGAGCCTTAGCGACATTTTCCTGGACCTGCTCCATGGTTTGCGTCGGAAGCGCATAGATGAGGTCGATCGAAATATTGTCAAAACCAGCCAACTTCAGACGATCGATATTGTCATAGATATCCTGCTCCTGATGGCTCCGACCAATCTTTTTGAGCAAGCGATTATCAAAGGTCTGTACGCCCAAAGAAACCCGATTGACCGGCGAATCCTTTAAGACAGCAATCTTATCCGGATCCAAATCACCAGGATTGGCCTCGATGGTCAACTCCTCCATCTGAGAGAGATCAAGCGACTTGGTCAGCTCCTTGAGCAGATACTCTAGCTGATCCGCAGTTAAGGCTGTCGGTGTCCCACCCCCAATATAGAGAGTTCGTAAATTTGTGATTTCCTCCCGACGAAATTCTTGGATCAAATGATCTAGATAAGCATCGACCGGTTGGTTCTTAATAAAGACCTTCGAAAAATCACAATAAAAACAAATCTGGGTACAAAATGGGATGTGAACATAAGCGGACGTTGGTTTTGTATGCATACCTCTAATTATACCATAAAATCCCCCTAAGTCCGAGAAGAAAAGGGTGGATGAAGCAAGGATTTCCTTGACAAGAAGGAATGAAAAGAATAGAATAAAGCTGATCACATTCGGAGGTAAGGAGATATGAACAACTAAGTTTCGTTAAATAAGATACTTTATTTAGTGGACTGCTTGTTCTATCTCTTTTTGTGTGCCCTCTCGCCTATTCTCCAACGTTTTGTTGGCTTAATAAGGTCTTTTTCTGTTTGGGTCCACTTGAATACAGCTCTACTAAATAGGTAGAGCTGTTTTTTTGTCCCAGTAGAAAGGAATCTTATGCTAAAACTATCCCACCTCACCATCCGCCACACAAAAGATTTACGCGATCTGGTTCGCGATTTATCCCTAACCATTCATGAAGGGGAAAAAGTTGCCATTATTGGCGAAGAAGGAAATGGAAAGTCTTCTTTGCTTCATGTCCTCATGTCCCCAAAATCCATACCAGATTATCTGACAATAGAAGGCAAAATCACCACTTCCTTTCACTCCTATGCCTATATTCCCCAAGCGTTACCGGAAGCCTTGAAGGGAAAAACCTTGGAAGAATATTTTTTTGGAGAAGACGAACTAGACTATGCCACCCTCTACAGACTGGCTGATCAATTGCAGTTTGATAGCGACCGCTTTTCAAGCGACCAAATTATTGGAAGTCTATCTGGAGGAGAAGCCCTCAAAGTCCAACTGCTTCACGAACTTTGTCGTCCTCATGAATTACTATTTTTAGATGAACCTTCAAACGATCTGGATTTAGAAACCCTGGACTGGCTCCAGCAGATGATCCAAACTAGCCCCCAAACCATTTTATTTATTTCCCATCATGAGGATTTTTTGACTCAGACGGCGGATACGATCATCCATCTAAGACAGATCAAACACCGCAAGGAGGCTGAAACCATTGTAGAGCACCTAGGCTATCAGGACTACAGTAGCCAAAGGGAGCAACAATTCAAGCAGCAGTCCCAGCAAGCTGCCAACGATCAACGAACCTACCGAAAAACAATGGAGAAGCATCGCCGCGTCCGTCAGCAAGTTGAAACATCCTTACGAAACACTAAGGATAGCACTGCTGGACGTCTCCTGGCAAAGAAAATGAAGTCCCTCCTCTCACAAGAAAAGCGCTACGAGCGAGAATTCCAATCCATGACTCCCCAACCCTATGATGAGGAAGTCATCAATCTGCATTTTCCTCCCCTCACTCCCTTGTCTCCTCAAAAACGAGTCCTTCTATTAGATCAGGAAGAACTCGCCATTGGTGACCGGGTCCTGGTCAAGAACCTCTCCCTTACTCTTCTAGGACAGGATAAAATAGGGATTATCGGTTCCAACGGTGTGGGGAAATCCACTTTCCTAAAAATAATATGGAAAAGTCTACAGAAGAATGAAAGTATCCGCACTGCCTATATGCCTCAAGATTACACTGAAGGCCTCCCTCTGACTCAGACACCAGTTCAATTCTTACAGCATTCAGGTGATCGTGAAGAAATCAATACCATTCAATTGCATTTAGCCTCTCTAAATTTTACCTATTCTGAAATGCACCATCCGATCTCTGAACTTTCTGGTGGCCAGCAAGGAAAACTCATTCTCCTTCAATTAGTGCTCACATGTCCCCAGTTTCTGCTCTTGGACGAGCCTACTCGCAATTTTTCCCCCACTTCCCAACCAGAAATTCGACGCCTATTCGCAGACTACCCAGGCGGACTAGTCACGGTCTCCCACGACCGGACTTTCCTCAAAGAAGTCTGCCAAAAAATCTATCGTCTGACCGAAAACGGTTTGGTAGAAATAGATTCGCTCTAACGTAAAAAAGATTGGCCAAAAAACCAATCTTGGAGAACGTAGAAAAATGTTCTATTATACAAATCCTATAAAAATATATTAGTCAGTGTTATCCAATCCTCTATTGAAACTTTCCGCCGTGAGAAAAGTGCTAGAAACACTCTTGTTTCTAGCACTCGGAATTATTGAGAGTAAAACAGTTTGGGAAACTGTTTTAGCCTGAGCCCGGAAATTAAAGAGCGAAGGGGCTCAAAATGAATTGAACACGGGCTGCGGATTGTGTCAAAAAGATAAGTTCTCCTAGAATCGAAAGATTCTGCGTCAAACTTCCTATTTTGACTTTATCCGCAGACGCCCTTTGTATCTTAATTTAGTCATGGAACTTCTATGAAGTTCGCTGACGTCCGTACTCACCTAAGGAAAGTTTCTAAGAGGACTATATCTTCAACTTGAAAGATTGGCAAAAACCAATCTTTTTCTATTCCTTCGTTGCCTCTTGTCCCAATTCTTGGGTACGTTTATAGGCTGCTTCCACTCCTGCAATGATGTCGCCCCGCAAGCCGACTTGTTCTAAGCGGTTGACTCCTGCGATGGTAGAGCCACCTGGGCTACAAACTGCATCTCTCAAGCGGGCTGGGTGCTCGCCTGTCTCTAGGACCATTTGACTAGCTCCTTGGAAGGTCTGTGCAGCCATCTGCAAGGCTTGCTCTCGTGTAAGTCCTAATCCTACTCCTGCATCTGCCATGGCTTCAATCATCTGATAGACAAAGGCTGGCCCACAGCCTGCGACAGCCGTTGCAGGATCCATCAATTTTTCTTCAATTTCATAGAGAGCCCCAGCACCTGATAAGAGCTGGTTGACTTTGGCTACTTGCTGGTCTGTCACTGCTTGGGAGCGGGCCAGACTGATGACCCCTTGACCAATGGCTACAGGCGTATTGGGCATGATGCGAATTAGCCCTAGCTGGTCGTTCTGGATCACGTCAGCCATCTTTTCTAATTCCAGGCCTGCAGCCATGGAAACCAGTAAGAGATTAGAGCGTTGGTCCAAGATGCCTTGATACTCTCCTAGGAGAGGACAAATCTGATAGGGTTTGACCCCTAAAAAGATTACTTCAGCCTCTTGAAAGACTTGTTCAAGATCAGACGCCGTTCCCCCATACTGACTGATAAACTCTTGCACCTTTTGAGGAGAGCGATTGACCAAGAGCAGGTCTTGCGCGTCCACTTCTTTTGCGACTGCTTTGGCTAAACTAGCTCCCATGTTTCCAAGACCGATAAATGCTACTTTCATTTCTTACCTCACTTGACCATTTCCACTGACGATATATTTATAACTGGTCATTTCCCGGAGTCCCATTGGTCCACGCGCATGGAGTTTTTGGGTCGAGATCCCCATTTCACAACCTAGTCCAAATTGACCCCCATCTGTAAAGCGTGTCGAAGCATTGACATAAACGGCTGCTGAATCTACTTGCTTGGTGAAATAAGCGGCTGTCTCAGGATTTTCAGTCACAATGGCATCTGAATGATGGGTGCTATGAGCTTCAATGTGGTCCACCGCCTCCGCGACTCCATCAACGACCTTGACTGCTAAAATATAATCTAAAAATTCGGTATCAAAATCCTGTTCCTGTGCTGCTGTTCCAGAAATGATAGCCTGTGCTTGCTCATCTAGGCGCAATTCAACGGATTTTTCTCGTGCATCCACTAAACGCTCTTTGACCAAAGGCAAGAAGTCAGACGCGATCGCTTGATCCACCAACAAGACCTCCATGGCATTGCAGACGGATGGACGACTGGTCTTGGCATTTTCAATAATGGCGAGTGCTTTCTGGAAATCAGCCTCCTTGTCCACATAGACATGGACGATCCCAGTTCCTGTCTCGATCACAGGGACAATGGCATTTTCAACCACCGTTTGGATCAATCCAGCACCACCACGTGGAATGAGCAAATCTAGATAGCCCTTAGCCTTCATCATAGCAAGGCTAGAAGCTCGACTCGTATCTTGGATCAGTTGGAGAAGATCTGGATTGAATCCAGCTTCTTCCAATCCAGCCTTGAGGGCTGTCACGATCGCTTGAGCAGAATGAAAGGCATCCTTCCCAGTACGAAGGACCACTGCATTTCCACTCTTGATGGCAAGCGCTGCAGCATCTGATGTTACATTCGGACGGCTTTCATAAATGATGCCAATAACACCCATAGCGACTCGGACTTTCTGGATTTCAAGGCCATTTTCCAAGACTTCAGTATCCAGCACCTCCCCAATCGGATCTGGCAAGTCTATTAAAGCACGAATTCCTTGTGCCATCCCTGCAATCCGCTCTTGATCCAGAAAAAGGCGATCCAGCATGACTTCAGAGATCTTGCCGCGTGCCACTTCTATATCGATTTGATTGGCTACTAAAATGGCTTCCGTCGCTTTCAGAAGCTGGCTAGCCATGGCTTCCAAGGCCTGATTTTTAAGAGCGGTACTGGCTGTATTGATGCTTTTCTTAGCTGATTTCGCTAAGGCTAATTGTTCTTGTGTTGTTCCCATACGTTTTCCTCTAGAATTCTGTAAAGAGTAGGTCAATCTCAGGAGTTACCGAGATCCAGTCATCCCGGTGGATGAGGATTCCCTTGGCTTTTTTAGATTGGAGTAGATCGCGCACAGCTGATTGGCCGAGACAGACCTTGCCTTTTCCTAGTAATTGACCAGTCTCTTGATGATAGACGCTGACGATGTCGTGATAAGAAAAATCGCCTTCTGCCTTGGTCACACCAGAAATCAATAGACTCTTTCCATGATCCAACAGGGCTTGCGCTGCTCCAGCATCTACCCAAACAGCTCCTTTACTTTCTGCATAAAAGGCTAGCCATTGCTTCTGGGTTTTTAAGCCCTTATCCTCTGCAAGGAAGTAACTGCCATCTGCTTGCTCTTCTGCTGCTTCGAGCAAGGCATCCGGCTTGAGAGACGAGCAAATATAGACAGGAACTCCTGACTCGGTCGCAAGGGTGGCTGCCTTGAGCTTGGTCAGCATACCGCCAGTTCCATTGCTACTGCCAGCACCACCCGCCATCTCGATCATCTCACGGGAAATGTGTTCGATTCGATCCAAGCGCTTAGCTGTTGGATCCTGAGAAGGATTGGCTGTATAGAGACCATCGACATCTGTTAAAAGCACCAAAAGATCAGCTTGAACCATGGCTGCAACCTGCGCACTCAAGGTATCATTGTCACCTACTTTTAACTCGGCAATCGAGACCGTATCGTTTTCATTGATAATCGGAATGGCCCCACGATTAAGCAAGACAGATAGGGCCTGGCGCGCATTCTTATAGCGGCGCTGATCCGCAAAGTCATCCTGGGTCAACAAAATCTGCGCAGAAACAATGTTGCGTAAGAGCAGGTTAGCTGTATATTCTTCCATCAGTAAGCCTTGCCCAACTGCTGCAGAAGCTTGCTTGTCTGCCACCTTGGTCGGCCGTTTTTTAAAACCAAGGGCACCAAATCCAGCAGCAACTGCCCCTGATGAGACCAAGATCAACTCATGACCTGATTCATGTAAGAGAGCCAACTGCTGCGTAATGACCTTGACCTTCTGTCTGGAGAGACTCCCGTCTGGATTGGTCAACGACGAGGTCCCTACTTTAAAGACGATTCGTTTTGCTTTCATCGCTGTGTTTCTTTCTAATACTATTTATTTCGTATCTAATGAAAGTGACTGAATCTCCATTCAGCCATCTTCATTATCCTTTTCGAAGGTCTTCCAGCGTTTTTTCAAAGATCGCTGGCACTTCTGCTGTAAATTCCAAGGTCTCGCCTGTACGGGGATGGGTAAAGCCGAGTGTCCGCGCATGCAGAAACTGTCCTTGTCCTTTAAGTGTCTTCTTAGGACCATAAGCAGGATCTCCAGCCACGGGATGGCCAATATAGGCCATGTGGACCCGAATTTGGTGGGTCCGACCAGTCTCCAGTTGCAACTCTACCAAGGTGTAATTCCCAAAACGTTCCAAAACTTGAAAACGGGTCACTGCAGGTTTTCCTTTAGCCGTCACCGCTTGTTTTTTCCGGTCCTTTTCACTACGACCAATTGGTGCTTCAATCATCCCACGATCGTTCGGAAGGTTGCCATGAACAATAGCCCAATACTTCCGTAGAGATTTTTTGTCTTTTAGTTCTTCTGCTAAGGCGACGTGAGCTTGGTCATTTTTTGCGACCATCAAGAGACCTGACGTGTCTTTGTCGATCCGATGAACGATCCCTGGACGCAATTCTCCATTGATCCCTGAAAGGTCCTTGACATGGTATAAGAGCGCATTGACCAAGGTCCCGCTGGTATGACCCGCACTAGGATGAACAACCATGCCTTGAGGTTTATTAACCACCACAACATCTTGGTCCTCATAAACGATGTCTAAGGGCAGATCTTCTGCTTCATAGCTGACCTCTTCCACTTCTGGGACTTCATACTGGATGATGTCTCCTTCTTTAACCGTGTACTTGGCTTTTTTCACAGTCCCATTGACCAGAACTTTTCCTTCTTTGATCTGCTCATTGGCCACAGCTCGTGACAAGGGAGTCAAATCCGCCAAAGCCTTATCCAGTCGCGCACCGGCTACTTCGATTTTAATTTCCATGCGTTTCCTCTTTCAACATCAGGATCAGGAGCAAGAAAACTCCAACTGTCAAATAACTATCTGCTACATTAAAAATTGCAAAATTCATAAAGTCCAGGTGGAACATATCAACCACGAAGCCCTGACGCAGGCGATCGATAAAATTCCCCAAGCCACCTGCAATGACCAAGGTCAAGCCCGTCACCATCCAAAGCGACCCCTTGAGGTGCTTATAGAGATAGTAAAAGGCCCCTACCATCACGACTAGAGTGATGAGGGTAAAGAACCATTGCTGATTTTCAAGAAGCGAAAAAGCTGCCCCTGTGTTTTGAAGATAAGTCAGACTGACCACATGGGGGATAAAAGACTTGACGACACCCAGTGGAATGTTCTTCACTACATACCATTTGACCAGCTGATCCAGTAGGACCAAAAGGACGATCGCTACTGGGACCATTGTTTTTCTCTTCATTTCTTACCTCTTTTGATCAAAATATTCTACCATGACCTCGACAAACTTCTCTGCTACAGGAGAGAGATCCATCTCTTCTCGTTTGACATAGACCATCTTATTGTCCAGGTTATCTTCCAAAGGAATCACGGTAATGCCATTCACCGACTGGCTATCCAAAAAGCCTGATCCCGTCGCATAAGCATCCGTCCGCTCCAAGATTCCATTCAAGGTAGCCCGGTCGGTCACATTGAACATTTGGGAGCTCGAGCTGGTATCGACAAAGTTCTCTGAATAATAGAGGTACTCATCTTTTTCTTGGGTAAAACGAACAGTTGGCAACTGAGCTAGATCTTCCATAACCAGTTTTTTCTTCTTAGCCAAAGGATGTCCTTTGCGAAGGTAAATATGAGTCTGAAAAGGAATCAAATCCACCACTTCAAGCCCTAATTTATCAACCCGTTGCATAATCCCCTTGGTATTTTGACGGTTGAGATAAATAATCCCCAACTCACTATGTCCTTGAGCCACTTCGTCCAAAATTTGAACCGTCGTTGATTCAAAGATGCGGAAATTTTTATTTTCCGGATAGCGGATCGAGAATTCCGTCATCAAAGGTGGCAGGAAGTCATAGTGCTGACTAGAAATAGAGAATTCTTTCTTCTCTTCTTCAGGACTAGCATATTGATTTTGAAAAACATCAAACCCTTTGACCACGTCCTGCGCTTTTTCATAAAATTCCATTCCCCGACGGGTCAAAAAAGTCCCTGAACTGGTCCGACGAAAAATCTTAAACCCCAGTTCTTTTTCCAAATCTCTGACGGAGATGGACAAGCTAGGCTGACTCACATACATTTTTTCAGCAGCCTCACGAAAAGTACCACTATTGGCAATCGCCACTACATATCGTAATTGTTGTATATTCATTCCATTTTCCTTATTACAGTATCGATCTATTATACCATAAATTAGGGGCTGAAAGAAGAGATCCGTTTAAGAGACCTTCATCAAGTGAAAATAAAAAACTGGAACTAAAACAGTTCCAGTTGATACTTATTCAATCACTTGGCTTTCGGCTACTTTCTTGTACCAATGAGCCGATTTCTTCGGATAGCGCTCTTGGGTTTCAAAGTCTACATAGAAGAGACCATAGCGTTTTTCGTAACCATTAGACCAAGAGAAGACGTCCATAAGAGACCAGATGAAGTATCCTTTGACGTTTGCACCATCAGCAATCGCATCCGACAAGACTTCCAAGTGTTGTTTCACATAATCAATCCGGCCATCGTCATAAACCGTATTGTCCACAAACTCATCTTTGTATCCAAGTCCGTTTTCAGTGATGTAGATCTTCTTGTAATTTGGATAATCTTTCTTGACACGCATGATTTGATCATACAAACCTTGAGGGTAGATGATCCAGTCCCAGTCAGTACGAGGTACATAGTCAGGAGCTACACGACGTCCAACACCTTTGATTTGGTATTTAGAGCTTCCTTTTTCCCCTTTACCATTATGAATGATTTCTGTTTCGCCATCAAAGGCTTCCATCCAATCACTCATGTAGTAGTTAATTCCAAGGAAGTCGTTCAAATCTTTAGCTGCTTCAAGTGCTGCAAAGTCTTCGTCCCGAAGATCCAGACTACCACCATTAACTGAAAGAATGTGGTTTACCCCTTCCATGGTTGCATCTGAATAGTGTCCGAGGTAAGTCGCATCCAAGATAAACTTGTTGTGGATGATATCTTCCAACTCAGCAGCACGTACGTCTGCAGGATTTTTAGGATCCAATGGATACTTAGTTGGAAGTGCGTGAACAACCCCGATTTCACCTTTATAACCTTTGTCTTTGTACAATTTCACAGCACGTGCATGAGAAACCATCATATTGTGGTGAGATTGGAAGACTTTGGCAAGGTCATATTGAATACCTGGTGGGAATTTACCTACTAAGTATTGACCATCACCGATTGGGCCGATTTCATTGAAGGTTGTCCAATAGTTGACTTCTGGGAATTCTTCAAAACAGAAAGCAGCATAATCTACAAAGTGTTCGATATTTTCACGATTTAAGAAGTCTCCATTTGAGTGAAGAGCTTCAGGAGTATCAAAGTGGTGAAGAGTTACGAATGGTTCTACATGACGTTTATGACATTCTGCAAATAACTTATGATAGAATTCTACCCCTTTTGGATTAACTTCACCATAACCAGTTGGGAAAATACGTGACCAAGCAATAGAAATACGAATTCCGTTGACGCCATATTCTTCCGCCAACTGTAGGTCTACTGGATATTTATGGTAGAAATCACTCGCTGGTTCAGCAGTATACCAATAGTTGTCTGCTAAGTATTTGTCCCATGCAACTGGTCCTTTTCCGTCAGTATGGGTAGCTCCTTCTGCTTGATAGGCAGCCGTTGCCCCACCAAAAATAAAATCTTTAGGAAGTGTTTTTGTCATTTTTTCACCTATTTCTTGATTGGATAAAATGAAAAGTGAGGGGAGAGGAGTTAGTGAGCCATCCATCTCCATCTCACTTCTTGTTCCAAGCCACCGAATTGTGACATGAGGAGGTAAAAACGATATATTTTTACCGACGAATTAACAAGTCGATTAGGAAAATCGCCATAGCGATTTCCGTTACGATAGGAGACTGTTTCACAGTCCCTATCGTTAATCGAATTGTTCTTGAACGAATGCAAGAGCGCCTTTACCATCACGAGTCAACTTGATGTATTGAGCTCCTTCAGTCTTAGCCAATTTGATTCCAAGTTTATCTGTTTCAGCCTTCATATCTTCATAGTTTGAAGCTACTTGAGGAGCAAGAATAACAAGGTCAAATTCTGGCAACATTTCACGGTGAGCACCGTAACCACCAGCAGCAGCCTTCACAGGAACATTGTATTCTGCAGCAGCTTTATTCAAAGCGTTGGCAAGAAGTCCACTAGTTCCACCACCGGCACAAAGAACCAATACGTTTGTTTCTTTTGTGATATTGTTTTGAACTGGTTCACCTTCAACACCAGCTTTTTCAAGAATAGCATCTGCTTTTGCAGTGTTAAAGTTTGCAGCAACTTTTTCTTTCAAGCTATCGTTTGATTTACCTGAACGTTCTTCTTCAAGAATTTGTTCATCGTAAACTTTAAGGAATGGGTAGTAAATAACTACGTCCACTACGATAAGTAATGCAGCAAGGATGAATGAAAGTACTTGGAAGTTCGTACCAAGAACAATACCCAGAGGTCCAGGAGTTGTCCATGGTAGGTTAGAAGTAAATGAGTTCATTCCCAAGGTATCAACAAAGAATTTGAAGATCCATACGTTTGCAATTGGAGCAAAGATAAATGGAATGAAGAAGATAGGGTTCAATACAATTGGAGCACCGAACAAGATTGGTTCGTTAACACCAAAGAATGTAGGAACAACAGAAGCACGTCCAATGGCACGGTTACGTTTTGATTTCGTTAACCACATGAACATGAATGGAACGACAAGAGTCGCACCAGTACCACCCAAAGTAACGATAAACATTTGAGTACCTGAAGTAAGGATCTTATCTGCGTGCATTCCTTGTTGAATCAACTTCAAGTTTACTTCAGCATTTGCATAAGTAATCGCTGCGATAGCTGGTTCTACGATTGAAGGACCATGGATACCTATAAACCAGAAGAAGGCATAAGCACCAAAGATGAAGGTAATACCAAGGTATCCGTCTGCAGCTGAGAAGAGTGGAGCAAGAAGAGTACCGATTGATTCAGCAACCGTTACATGAAGGCCTGCTTTAACAACTAATTCAAGTGCATACAAGAGTACAACTGATAATGTAAATGGAATCAAGTCTTTAAATACTTGTGAAATATTTGGTGGAACCTCGTCCGGCATGCGGATGGTCACATTGTTTTTCACACAGACTTTGTAAACATTAACAGTAATGAATGCAGCAATAAAGGCTGTTAACAACCCTTTAGTCCCCATGAAGGCTGTTAAGAATCCACCTTCTTTAGCAGGTTCAGCAGCCATGAGCAAGAAGCCAACCATAGAAGCCAACATTGTTGAAATGTAGTTGATTTGGTTGGTTGCTGGGAGGTCACGGTTCATTGAATCTGTCAAACCCTTAGCCGTTGTCCCAGCAACGAAGAAGGCCAAGATGCCCATAGAATAGCTATATGGAGTCATCAAGAAAGTTTCAATATCTTTAGACCAATGGAATCCCCATGCGTTTGGTACATACGCAATTAGGATGAAGATAGATGAGAATAAGATTACAGGCATCCCTGCAATAAAGCCATCCCGAATCGCTCGCAAATATTTGTTTCGAGAAATCTTTTCAAAGAAAGGTTTCCCTTTTTCAATCAGTTCAATCAGTTTATTCATTATTTCGCTCCTCTTTTATATAGTTCAATCAGATGGTGAATCACGTCTTTTAATAGGATCGTTGTCATGAGATGGTCTTGACCATGCATCATGGTAATGCTATAGGGGATTTCTTCTCCTGCTGCTTCATGCGCTAGCATGGTCGTTTGAGATTTGTGAGCCTCAGCGATACAGGACCCTGCTTCTTCTACTAAGGATTCTGCTTTAGCAAAATCACCATTTTCAGCAGCTTTTAAGGCTTCCACTAATTTTGATCGAGCGTCACCGGCATAAGCGACAATTTCAAAGCCAAGTAATTGGACTTCTTCTTTATTCATGTTGGTTCCTCCTTATGATACCTTTTGAAAATTTTTATAATAGACGTTGAATATGAAGGGCTAAATAGACTTTTTCATTAGGAGATATTTTGGCTCCTGTCTGTTCAGCGATGGTTTGGTAGATTTGATGACTAATCTCATAAGCCTTTGGATAACTTAGCTGAATCAGTTGTTCCATCTCGCTCAAACCTTCTGGATCTTCTCTTCCCTTATCTAGCGAATCTAGGAAATAATTGAGATGGATCATAAAGCGATCATAGAAATGACTGTTTTCTTCTTTCCGTTTCAAGCCATTTTGAGCTAGTTTTTCTTCTACAGCTTTCAAAATAACTTGTCGGTCCTGGACATCTGGATCTTGCTCATGAATCATTTCCCCTTGTGCATTAATGAAATGATAAGCGATACGATTCACTTCATCGTCAGGAAGTTGATCCAAGAGCCGCTTTCGAAAGATCTCAATCGCTTCTTTTGCGATTTTATAGGGAATCGGGTGCATAGCAGACGCATCAGGAAGGTCACTGTGTTTGTATCTTCCCTGTTGAACTGCCTGGTAAGAACAAAAGATGTGATCTGTTAATGTCACATAGATATATTCTTGAACAGGATAGGCATATTTCTTAGACAAGGTATCAATCACTTCATAAGTGGTTGTAATGAAATCAAGAGGAACATCCTTTAGAAGGGCCATAAAGTTTTCTCTTGACTCATCCGTGTTTAAACGAAATACTTTTTCGACCTTATCATCAGCTACTAGATCATTTTTCTTTTTCCCAAAAGCAATCCCACTCCCAATAACAATCAACTCTTGTTGTAGTTCATTTTGAACCAAAGCAACATTATTGTTCATTGGATGGATAATACGATACATGAGGCTCTCCTTTGTAAAATTTGTTAAAAGCAAATAAAAATGACCACGAAGCAACTGAAAAAACTAGCCTACACTAATTGTTCAGTCTACTTGTGGTCACGCCTAATCTAACTTAGTAACGCTCACTGCTATTCAACTTATAAACTTATTCTATCATAAGTTTTTTGTTTTGTAAACCCTTACAGCAAAAATTTTTAAACATTTTTTTATAAAAAATAAACAAGACCTTAAAATAATGAAGAGGCTGGGATATAAGTCCTAGCCTCTCAATCATCTTTGGATTGTCGAGCAAGACGCAGTGGTTGAGTGGGCTCTATTACGCTGATTTCATCAGCTTTTACAGCCCTACTCAACTGTGCGGAGGTGGGACGACGAAATCGAATTCTAACGAATGACCGATTTCTGTCCCACTCTCTAACTGTTTCTTTAGGAGGCAATCATCATTTGAATCTTATACGCGTTCTGTCCAAGGTGTTGCTACTTTAGCCAAGACTGCGTTCAATTCTTCAATATTTTGTCGACCTTCTTTACGAAGCCATTCACGAGCAGCTGCTTCTCCATCTTTGATGTAAGCTTCTACTGAACCTGCCCATGTTGCACGTCCACAAAGAACACCGTTGAAGTTTGCACCAGATGCATGAGCAAATTCCAAGGTTTCTTGGAAGAGCTTAGCTGATACACCTGCACTGAGGTAGATGTATGGAAGGTTGGTTGCTTCTTCTTGTTCTTTGAAGAAAGCAGCTGCTTCTTCACGACTATAGACAACTTCTCCTTCTCCAAATCCTTCCACGAAGTTCACATTAACTGGAACTTCCACTTTCAAGACATCGATATTGAAACGAGGATCTGAGAAGACTTTCATAGCCTCAATCACCTTACGAGGTTTCACTTTCGCATATTCAGCAGAGGTTGCATCTGCAATTCCTTCATCATAAGCCAAGATTTCAAGGAAGAATGGAATATCTTCAGCAGCGCATTCAGAACCGATGCGTTCGATATAAGCTTGTTTTTCTTGGTTGAGTTCATCTGCACTGTCTACATCATAGTAGAGCAAGAATTTCACAGCATCTGCGCCTTGTTCTTTGATGCGTTTTGCTGACCAAAGGTTCAAGCAGTCAGGCAAGCGTTTGGTGCTAGACGTATCGTAGCCTGTCTTTTCGTATGCGAGCAAGAGTCCTGCATCTTTGTCCAAGGCTTTTGTAGCAGGTAGACCATATTCTGGGTCTAACAACATAGAGGAAGCATATTTTGTCAATTCATCTGCTACAAGGACTTTCAATTCTTCCATTTGTTCGACTGTTGGTTCTGTGTCTTGATATTTGGCCATCAAGCGTTTCAAAGCTCCACGTTGGTCAAAAGCCAAAGCTGAAATGACACCGTCTTTTGTACTAAGACGTTCCAAATAGTTGCGTTTTTGTTCTGTTAATACCATTTTATACCTCTTTTACGATTAATTGTTGATACAAGGCATCATAATGCCCCATGTTGACATGTCCTGTTTGTGCTTCTTGCGCATTTAACATTCCAAGAACATTTGCTTTCTTGAGCAAGTCTGCGTCACTCTCATGATGATAGAGACCAGATGCAATCCCTGCCACAGTCGAATCACCAGATCCGACTGGATTGACGACATCGATCTTAGGAATATCTACCTTATAGAAGACATCCCCATGCTTAGCGAAAGCACCATTTGCACCAAGGGAGACAATCACCCATTCGATGCCATCAAAGAGAGAATCCTGAAGAACTTCTTTTAAGTCTTCCACATTCTTACTCACTTCTTTTCCTAACAATTGAGACAATTCTTCATTGTTTGGTTTAATGACCGCAGGCTTGACAGCTGCTTGAATGGCAGCTTCTAAAGAAGCTCCCGAGCAATCGAGTACGACTGGTTTCCCAGCTTCCCTTGCAATCTTGACCAGGCTAGCATAGTAGTCCACTGGTAAACCAGCAGGAAGACTTCCAGAGATGGCAACAACCTCTACTTGTTCAACCAAGTGACGATAATGTTCGAGAAAGTCTTGCCCTTCTTTCTCAGAAATAGTTGGACCTTTTTCTAAGATTTCTGTTTGCTTGCCTTCATGAAGGATAGCGATACAATTACGTGTATCTCCAGCAATTTCAAAGAAACGTTCCTCTATCCCTTCTCCTAAATGATCGAGAATGAATTGCCCCGTTCGACCACCAAGTAGGCCAGTCGCTGCCACTGGATCCTTAATCTCAGAAAGTACACGGGTAACATTGAGACCTTTCCCACCAGCTGTCTTACTCACCTCAGCCACACGATTGACTGTATCCAACTGGAGTACATCCAAAGGATAAGAAATATCAATCGAAGGGTTCATCGTGACCGTTAATATCATACGTCACCTCTTAGTCGTGGTATTCACCACGGTCCCATTTTTCAAGGAATTCTGTAAAGAAATCAGCATCCGCTTGATGAGCATTATGGGTTTCCACATGTTGGATCTTAGCGATCAATTTTTTATTTTCTTCAGTTGGTTTGTATTCAGCGTGGATAAATGCTTCAATGATATCGCACATAAGCAATTCACCAGTAATTTTACCACCAAATCCGATGACATTCGCGTTCAATTCTTCTTTTGCATAGAGAGCAGTTGTCATATCGCGTACCAAGGCAGAACGGATACCAGGTACTTTGTTAACAGCATTGTTAATCCCAACACCAGTACCACAGATACAAACACCAAGATCTGCTTGGCCACTTGCTACGGCTTCACCGACTTTCTTACCAAAGATTGGATAGTGGGTACGTGTATGGTCATAAGTCCCAAAGTCGAGCACTTCGTATCCTTTTGATTTCAAAAAATCAGAAACAGCCATTTTTTCATTTGTCACAATGTGATCACAACCAATTGCAATTCTCATTTGAATTCTCCTCTCATTAGCACATCTTATTCAACATATCGACACGGATCTGGTGACGACCTCCGTCGTATTTACCATTGACGAATCCTTTGGCAATGTTCTTCGCCAATTCATCTCCAACAATTTCAGCTCCCATGGTAATCATTCGAGAATTGTTGTGGCCACGTGTCATATAAGCAGAACGTTCATCTGAAACTTCTGCTGCCACCATTCCTTTGATTTTAGTCGCAACCATAAATGGACCAGCTCCATAAGCATCAATCACGATTCCAAGATTTTGATCGTTTTTGTTCACTTCGCTCGCAACTGCAAGTGTCACATCTACAAAATCTTGACCTTCAGCGGTTACATCTACAACATCGAAGTTTTCTTTTACAAGAAACTCTTTCACGAGATCTTTTAATCTTAATCCTGCAGCATCTGCACCAATTACAATAGACATGTCCTGTCCTCCTTTTGTTTGTTTCAGCAAATATTCCTGTTGTTAATTTTTCACAAAGAAACATTTTCTTACTTTTGATATTATATTACACCTATTTCGAACGAAAGTCAACATTAAATTGTTTATTTTCGAACATTTTTTAAAAATAAAAACACCATATCTAGAAAAGATATGGTGTCAGTTTTCAAACTACATGGAACGATTATTTTGCATTTGCAGCATATTCTTCGTTACGTTTGATCATTTGTTTTCTGTACCAAGCGAAGATTCCGATATAGAATGCCAAGAAGACAACTACACCAAGGATAGCTTTGATATCACCAGTTGTTGCGTTACCGATTGTCCAACCGAGCAATTTTTCAACTGGTCCTTCAAGAGTTGAGTGAGTGATCAATTGAGTAGAAGCTACCCCTTTAGGGAAGGCATCAACACTCTTAGCCAATTGAGTTGCAAATGGTGCAATCAATGTACCTGAAAGAAGGAAAAGTGGCAAGAGAAGGCTTCCGAAGATGATCATACGGATCAATTTACCGCGTGTTACAACCAACAAGGCTGGAGTTACACCCATAGCGATGATACCTGCAAGTGGCAAGATACCATTTCCGACTTTAGAAAGAAGCACTGCTTCGATCAACATGATTGGTGCAAGTACGTTGGCACAAGCCCAGATTTCAGCACGACCAGCGATAAATGGCCAGTCCAAACCGATGTTGAATTTACGTCCTTGAAGACGTTTAGTAGCAACGTTTGTAATACCTTGTGACAATGGTTCTACCGCTGCGATGAACCAAGAACCGATCAATGAGAACAATTCCAAGCAGACACCGGCAGTCAAACCAAGGCTCAACCAACCTTTAATAACCAATTCCCATTTGTCAGCATCTTGCACACCAGCAACTGGATGTGGAGTACCCATGATACCGATGACGATACCAAGAAGGAAACCGATAAAGAATTTAGATCCCCAGAAACCGATCTTCTTGTTCAATTTAGCAGCGTCGAAATCATATTTGTCAAGACCTGGGAAGAATTTGTCAAAGATTTTATCCAAGACCATGATGATTGGGTTCATCATGTAGTTCATGTGAGTAGATGTCATAGGTGATGAACTTGGTGCATTCAACAAATCATCAAATGTTGGTTTCATCAAGTCTGAGTTGATGATTTTCATAACCCCTACAAGGACAACGGCAAGAGTTGCAACGAAAAGTGAAACTCCTTGGCTGACACCGTTATTGTCAGCATACCATTTGATCAAAAGACCAGTGATAGACAAGTGCCAGATATCGAAGATATCGACGTCAAGTGTATCCGTTTTCTTGATCGCAAGCATGATAACGTTGACGATCAACATAATCAACAAGAAGTAAAGTGTCCAGGCAGACCCCCAAGTAATGGTCGCAAGAGGCGCCCAACCAACGTCTGTGATATTCAATTGAATACCAGTATTCTCAACGAATTTTGCAAGAGATGCTGAGAAAGCTCCATTCAACATACCGATGATAGCACCGATACCAGTAAGGGCGATGGCAAGTTTAATACCACCTTCAAGGGCTTTAGAGAATTTCACTCCAAATAAGAGAGCCAATAAAGTCAAGACGATCAACATGATGATCGGAGCACCCATGTCTAGGATGGGTTTGAAAAATTTATTGGCAAAATCAATAATGCCATTCATAATAAATCCTCCCGATTTATGAATTTTTTTGTAATTTACAGCAGAAAGTGTTCCCAATTTTATAATTGGATAACGCTTACAATCACGTTTAAAAAAATATTAACTTAATCCATGTTCTTTAATGGCAGCTTCGATGTTATCAAAGACTGGCGCACTCATCGCTGGAATACGGAACAAGATTGGTCCTGCTTCTACCACTGGAATACCAGGATCGAATCCCAAATCAGTTGCAGCAATTGGAGTAAAGATGTCATAACCTGAAATCAGGTCTTCGTTCACGTCTTTGACCATGACAGCGTCACAACGCACATCATAACCACGGTTTGACAACTCTTCTTCCAACGCATTCTTAATTTGGTGGCTAGAGTTAACACCTGCACCACAGGCAGCTAAAATTTTAATCATTTGGATGTCCTCCATTATAAATATTTACGAATGTTTTAGGAAATAGTTTCCGTTATGTATTGATAAAGCTTATCTTCACTATCTAATTTTGATAGAGCTTCGAGATTTCCATTGGATGTAAAGAAATCCATCAGCTGGGCCAAAATATTGGTTTGGCTTGCGCTTGAATTGTTGATAATGAAGAATAAAAGTGAAACTTGAACTTCCTTATCTGGAGCTATCATATTATGGAAGGTTACTGGTTGATCCAAACGAACCACGACCACATTCTCAGTGAGATTATGGACAATGTCTGTGTGCGGAATCGCCACATTTGGTAAGTCCTTACCAAGAAATTCCATGTCTAATCCAGTCGGGAAAGACTTTTCACGCTCAATCAAAGCGGAACGATAGGTTGGTGTCACAATCTGTCGCTCTTCAAGTAAGCTTGCTACCTGCTCAAAGAGATCTGTTTGATCCTTGGCATGTAGGCAAAACACAAGATCTTTGTTAAAGAGTTGATTTAATCCCATTGTTGCCACCTCCTTATCTAACTATTTATTTTATGGTTAGAGTATATCACTATATTGATTGAATGTCAATCATTTTTTGTCGTATTTTGTTTATTTTTGTTTATATTCCTCTTTAAAGCGCTTCCTAACCGTCATTTTCTAACATTATTAAAAAAGTAAAAAGAGAGTGGGACAGAAATCGGTAATTCGTTAGAATTCGATTTCGTCGTCCCACCTCCGCACAGTTGAGTAGGGCTGTAAAACCTAATGAAATCAGCGTAGTAGAGCCCACTCAACCACTGCGTCTTGCTCGACAATCCAAAAATAATCGAGAGGCTAGGACTTTTGTCCCAGCCTCTTGATCTTAAATAATTTTCGTATAAAAGCCATATTTGTCTTTGATCTTCTTTGGGATGCTATCATCGGTAATAATGGCATTTAGATCTTCCACACGATAGAAACTGTAGAAGGAATAACTATCAAACTTGCTGTTATCAGCTACCACATATTTCTCTATCGCATTGTTCAGAATAATGGCATTGCCATTTCCTTCTTCTTCATTAGCTGTGGAGACACTATGGCCATCGATTCCATTCACCCCGATGAAGGCTTTAGAAACCTTGATTTCTTTCAAGAGTTTATTGGCAAATTGACCGACAAAGGTTTGTGTCTTTACCCGGTAGCGACCACCAACTAAGATCAGATCATAATTTGGAAAATCCTTGAGCTTCTCAAAAATAGGGAGGGAGTTGGTGACGATGCTAATTTCTTTCCCTTCCAAATAATCTCCGATAAAGTCTGTTGTTGTACCAGAGCCAATAAAAACGGTATCCCCATTTTCGATCAAGTCTGCACATTTTTTGGCAATGCTTCGTTTCTCATCAATATTGATCAGATTTTTTTCACTGTGAGAAGCTTCTAATAAGCTATCTTTGACTTTTTTGTGGGCCCCACCATGTACACGAACTAAAAGACCTTGTTTTTCAAGATCGATCAGATCGCGACGAATGGTCATGTCTGTCACCCCAAAAAGTTCCTTGAGCTCTTTGACCGATACCACACTTTTTCGATCCAGTTCCTGAAGAATTTCAACATGTCTGCTATCTTTCATGGTACTACTTCCATTCCTACTATATTTGTCTCTATTATACTACATTTTTCAAAAAACACAAATTCAAACATTATATTAACAAGAGTAAACATGATATTTTTAAATAAATAAAAGAAAAAAAGCCTTCCGTTAATCCGGAAAGCTTTGATTTATGCTATTTCTAGCTTCCTCACCTTAATATTTCAAGGCTCGGGATAAAAAGGTTCACTGAACCTTTTTATTTTGCGATTGGGTAAACAGAAACTTGTTTTTTATCGCGACCTTTACGTTCGAAGCGTACTACGCCTTCAACTTTTGCGAACAAAGTATCGTCTCCACCACGTCCAACGTTCACACCTGGGTAGATGTGTGTACCGCGTTGACGGTAAAGGATAGATCCACCTGTTACAGTTTGTCCATCAGCTGCTTTAGCTCCAAGACGTTTTGCTTGTGAATCACGTCCGTTTGATGTAGAACCTCCACCTTTTTTGTGGGCGAAAAGTTGCAAGTTAGCAAGATTCAATTTCAACATAATTGTTTTCCTCCATGTTAGTTTTCTGTGATAACTCTTGTTTGGACGAACTCCGAAGAGTTCTCCGATAAGTTTGCCATCCCTAAGAAAAATGATTCAAAGAATAGTTGGGTCATTTCTCTTTGATGTGGTGGAATATCTGTCGGGATTGTCACCCGAAGGAAGCCACCTTCTTCTTCGTTTAATTCTAGATCCGGTTCGTAGCCTGCAAACTTCTCAACAGAGTTGACGAAGTTAATGGCTAGCGTAGAAACCGATGCACACACGACATCAAAGCCGTATTCACCGCTTCCAGCGTGCCCAGTGATTTCTGCACTCCTCAGCTCGCCATCTTCGGCTCGTTCAAAGACTGCTTGTATCATGTGTTCTCCTAAAAATTAAGCGTTGATTGCGTTGATGACAACTTTAGTGTAAGGTTGACGGTGACCTTGTTTACGGTGGCTACCTTTTTTAGGTTTGTACTTGTAAGTAACAACTTTCTTTTGTTTTCCTTGTTTTTCAACAGTTCCAACAACAGTAGCTCCTGAAACAAGTGGAGTTCCGACAACAGTGTTTTCACCACCAACAAGAACAACTTCGTTAAATGTAACTTCTTGACCAGCTTCAACGTTCAATTTTTCAACGTAGACTGCTTGACCAACTTCAACTTTAACTTGTTTTCCGCCAGTTTTAATGATTGCGTATGTGCTCATTATGCACCTCCTATGTATTTTTGGGTTTCCCCGTATTTTTGTGAAGACTCGCCTAGCATCGTGGGACGAACCACTTATTCTCATGAAAATGAGCAACGATGATCGAGCGGTTGCACAGGCATGTGCATAGTCAACTCTCTTAGTATATCACTTCTATCAGACAAAGACAAGTATTTTTGCGCTTTGAAAACGAATTTTCTTTTGAAAAATAAATTTTTATCTTTTATTTTAAGAACTCTTTCAAAGCTGACTCTTCATCTACTTATTCTTAAATTGAAAGTCACTGATGGTCAATTTAGCCTTAGACGAATCGTTCAAGCTCTTCATTTTTTCTTCTGTTTCCTTGGTGATTTTGATAGGAATGGCTGCAGCCATATTCGTTTTTAAAACACCCGATTCACTGATTTGATAGTCAACCGTCACATTTTCAAGAAGGGGTTCCCCATCATATTCTAAGTTCAAAACGAAGGAACCATCGCGATCAATTGTTGTAGTGGTGCGATTCACCAGATAGAGCAAGGCGAAACGGTTCTCCTCATCTCCAAAGGTATAGCCTGGTAAAAATGCAAACAATCTTCCTGGAGTTCCAATCGTTGGATGGTCTTTGATAAATTTTTCAGCAAGCTCTAGGATTTCATTGTCCTGATTTTTGTACTGATCAGCTCTGACAAATGTGAGCGGTTCTTTTTTGCTGCTGGTTGACTGGCTGGTCTTTTCTTCTTTTTTCGGGCCAGTAAATGATACTTTGACACAGCCTGTCAACAGAAACAAACTTGTCATTAAAACGATAACTTTTTTCATCTTGTCTCCTTTAAGTTGGTAAGAAAAAGAGGCTGGATACTCCCAGTCTCTCCTATAGCAAATCCTCAATCAGGTCATCGACCTCATCTTTTTCTGCTTTTGGTGTGATTTCCGTTACGACGATGCCTGACACAGCACGCTCGACCAAAGCTTCCACATCCAACCGTTGCTCATACTGCTCCGCATTTTTGAGTTTCGGATTAGTCTTTGGACGATCTGGTGCAAAGATGGTACAACAGTCTTCAAACGGTTGGATGGAGATTTCAAAGGTATCAATGGCTTGGGCAATATCGATGATTTCCAACTTGTCCATGGTTACCACTGGACGGATAACTGGCGTATTGGTTACCGCATTGATGGCCTGCATACTCTCTAAGGTTTGGCTAGCCACTTGTCCCAAGCTTTCACCATTGATAATGACCAAACCACCACGAACCTCGCGAATGCGGTCTGTAATGCGCATCATAAAGCGGCGGGTCAGGGTCATGAGGTAAGCTTCTGGCGCTTTTGCCTTGATTTCCTCTTGGATCTCTGTGAAGGGCACCTCGATAAATTGGATATTCCCCCCAAACTTGGTCAACTTCCGTGTTAAGTCATGGGCTTTTTTCAAGGCACCTGGGCTGGTATAAGGTGGGCTCGCAAAGTGGACCGCTTCGATATCCACACCACGCTTCAAGGCTAGGTAACCAGCTACTGGTGAGTCGATCCCACCAGAAAGCATGAGCATACCCTTGCCAGACGTACCAACAGGAAGGCCACCTGCTCCTTTAATGGTTTCATAAGAAATATAGGCTGCTTCTTCTCGAATTTCAACTTGCAAGTTGATATCTGGTTTTTTCATCTGAGCTTGGATGGTTGGGATCGCTTCAAAGACCGCACCTCCCAAGGTTTGGTTGAGCTCGCGACTATCGAGTTCAAAGGTATGGTCACTGCGTTTACTTGAGATTTTAAAGGTCAAGCCTTCCTTGTAAATCTCCTTCATAATCTCTTGCACTGCCGCTTTTAAGGCTGGTACTGATTTTTCAATCTTGTAAACGGGTGAAAAATTTTGGATTCCAAAAACCTGCTTGAGGGATTCGGCTACCGGTTCATAATCCGTCCCATGCAGATAAGCATGCGCTCGATCGCGGTCCGCTGTCACTTTGACAGCTGGATAGATAGATAAAACATCTTGGATATTATTGCGAAGTTTATTGATGAAACGCATGCGGTTCTTTCCTTTAGTAGAAAGCTCTCCATAGCGAATCATAATTTCTGAATAGGTTAAGGTCATGTTGATTTCCTTCTAAAATTAACGTACTTTTCGTGTTTGCTCGTAAATCAGTTTGAACTTGGTCAAGAATTGCTCGACTTGGCTCATGTCATTTTCAAGGTCTAGACTCAAGCGAACAGCTGTCTGTGCGATACTCTTGTCCACTCCCATGGCAATCAAGGTACCAGCTGGCTTACCAGCTTTGGACGAGCAGGCACTGGTTGTCGAAATGTAAATATCAAACTCTTCAAAGGCATGGACCACTACTTCACCACGAACTCCCTTGATCCCGAAAGTCAAGATGTGAGGCGCAAAATGATCCCCACCAGAAAAGACAGTGACATCTGGATAGTTGGCCAATTCTTTGCGGATCACTTCTTTCATCTGCTGGGTCTTGCTTGCAAAAGCTTCTTGGTTTTCCATAGCTAAGCGTAGGGCTTTTGCGGTTGCTGCGATACCTGCCACGTTCTCAGTTGTCGAGCGCATTTCTTTTTCTTGACCTCCACCCGTTAAGAGGGGTGTGATCTTTTTGCCTTCTTTGATGTAGACAAAGCCAACTCCACGAAGGCCATGGAATTTGTGACTAGAGAAGGTCGCAAAGTCCACGCGCTCTGGCAGATAAACTTCTGTTGCTACCTTGGCTAAAGCTTGAACAGCATCGACATGGAAACTAATCGTTGGGCGATCTTCTAGGAGAGCCACAATTTCATGGATGGGCTGGATGGAGCCAATCTCATTGTTGACGGCCATGACAGAGACCAAGGTCGTATCTGGACGGAGTAGACTAGCCAAGGCATCCACTTTGACAAAGCCACGCGCATCCACTGGAGCATAATCAACTTCGAATCCCTGCGTCTTTAACCAAGCAGCGGACTCCTTGATAGCGGGATGCTCGATGTCAGAGACAATGATATGCTTGCCATAAGGAGCTTTCTCAAAAGCGACACCCTTGAGGATCCAGTTGTCCCCTTCGGTCCCACCAGACGTGAAGTAAATTTCCTCAGCTTTCTTGCCAATTAGCTCCGCAATCTGTTTTCTAGAAGCTTCCAAAATACGAGTAGCTTGACTACCTAGATTGTGCAAACTAGAAGGGTTGCCCCAGATCCGAGTCGCTACTTCTGTATAAGTCGCAAGGGCTTCTGGATAGGGTTTAGTCGTTGCTGAATTGTCAAAATAGATCATGTCCTACGCATCCATCACTTTCTTTTTACGTAACTTCTATTTTATCATTTCTAACCGCTTGGGACAAGGATTTGATAAAGAGAGATCCAGCAAAATCACTCTATAAAATTCAGTTCTTTTTAGACATTTTTCAGAAAATGACTTATAATAGGAAAGTGTTAAAAAAACAATTTTTGATAGAAAGAGAATGAACATGTCACAATATTCAAGAAGTAACAAAAACCAAAAACCTGAGGAAAAAGTAGATTCAAGACCATCTCGCGGTGAGAAAGTCAAACAAGGTTTGTCCGTATTTCAAACGGTTGTAGCTACGATTGCCAGTCTCTTAGGGATTATCGTCACTTCCTTTACCATTATGAGCCTGCTCAATAAAGACAATCAAAAGACAGAAGATAAACCCTCTAGTAGCACCAGTGTCGTCGTGGTTCATGAAAAGGGCTCTGACTCAAGCGCTACCAATACAGATACTAACACCAATACACAAACCAATTCAAGCAATACAGAAACAAGTTCACAAAAAGAAACCGATAGCTCATCTGCTACAGAAACCAGTTCATCTGCTGCACAAGACCAAGGCTCCACAGCAACAGACAGTGGCGCAGATACAGCCACATCTGGATCCAACTAAAAAAACAGTAAGGACAACCTTACTGATTTTTTTATCTTTCGATTCCAGCTTTTTCTGATTTTTATAGAAAGCATCTATCTCACTGTCATACTCCCATTTGAGCTTTGAACGCTCTTCCTGGATTTGATCCAATTACTCAAGTATTCTACCCTCTATGTCAATGTCAGATCCTATATACATCTCATCTAGATTCAATGTATTGTCCTCATTAATTGGGATATCTACTCCCCAACCCGATTCTTCAATATTATTTATACGTCCATAAACATTCATATAATATTCGGGAGTTGTAAGCCCACCATCACTCCATTGTGTCTGATCCCAATCAATCTGAACGGATTCGACTTTTGAATTTTGTGCTTTGACTAAATCAATAACCTTCTGTTCGTGTTCTTTTAGGTAGTCCAGTTGTTCTTTTTTTATGTCTCCTTCTGGTTTTTGTACGACTTTCTTTGGAGATGAGGTCGTTATCTTCTGTTCGGGTCTTTTGGTCAGTGGCATGATTTTTCCTCCAAGAAAAACCAGTCCTAGTATCGGTAACAAAATAATCAAAAATAGTTCCATTTGTCTCTTCATTCAATTCCCACCAATCTACACACTTTTAATTGATCTATCAACTTATTTATTCGAAAATTCTTCCACCTATCCTTAAATATTGGCCCAAAGACATCGTCTTTAAATTAATTTTTCCATCTTCCACCACCACATCAACTCGCCAACTCGATTCAGGATTTTGATTAAACCCACCAAAAATGAGAATCATTTCGTCACCACCTTGTGGCGTCCCATTTCCTGCTACTCCCCACTGAGTTTCATCCCAATATATTTGAACGGATTCGATTTTCGGACTTTGGGCTTTCATAAAATCAACAATTTCTTTTTCATGTTCTTTGAGGTAAGCGAGCTGCTTTTGTTTAATGGCTTCTTTGTCTTCTTTGATTGATGAAGCAGCAATCGTTTTTCCTTGTTTTGTATCATCTTTATGCTTCACGCTACATCCTCCTATACTTAGGAGAGCTACAATTGAAGCAACCATCATGATTTTTCGCCTTTTCATAAGTCCTCCTACCATTCTGTACAAATTATTCTCTAAAATTTCCACCTATCATTTCTAGATCTATTATGGACTCATAGCTCAAATTCTTTCCTCTTAATGGATAGAATGATCTGTTGATTTTATTAAGGAAAATTCGAACCAGAGATTGAATCAATTGAAATTGGATTCTCAACATTTGGTTTTGGGACAATAAAGAATGAATAGCCATTTAGTTCCTTATCATTATCTCCATAGACCTTTAAACGGATGTCAAACCCAGATTCCGTAAAAGCACCACTATCTTCTACTTTCACACTATCCCAGTCATACTTGACTCGAACAACTTCTGGATCATTCGACTTTATGTAGTTCGTAATTTCGGACTCGTGTTTTTTTAAAAAGTTTACTTGCTTTTGTTTGAGCACTTCTGTATCTCCTTTGGTGGAGGAAGAAACATTCACTTTATCTTGTTTCATCTGTTCTTTTGGTTTTACAGTGCAGCCTCCAATGCTTGTGAAAATAAGCATTAAAGCTAATAACTTAAGTGTACGTTTCATTTTAATTTTCTTGTTTCCTCATAACACTTTTACTTCTATTTACTTAAGAAAAAATTTTCCAGCCACCATTTTCCTCGATATAAATATCATTTAGCATCCCCATTTTTTTGATAGTTGGTATGCTATTTTGATCTTCTAGGTAAAAATCAACGGAGAATTTTGTATTTTTTAATTGATTAATTTGACCAGAAATAGATAAATTGTATCCACCACCCTGAGGTGTTCCATTCCCAGACTCTTCAATTTGCATACTGTTCCAATCAATCTGAACGGATTCGACTTTCGGACTTTGAGCCTTTACAAAATCGACGATTTCTTGCTCGTGTTCCTTGAGAAAAGCGATTTGTTCTTTTTTTATTTCTTCTTCTGATTTTTGTACGACTTTCTTTGAAAAAGTGGTTGTTATCTTCTGTTCGGGTCTTTTGGTCAGGGTCATGATTTTTCCTCCAAGAAAAACCAGTCCTAGGATCGGTAACAAAATAATCAAAAATAGTTCCATTTGTCTCTTCATTTAATTCTCTCCAATCGTTCCTTTCATGACTGAATGGGCCAGTCACTTTCCTTACTATTATAGCATCTTTCATTTGAATCTCAATCTAACTCACTAGTTAGAGACTTTATGCAGCAATCATAAAAGAACTTGTGGGGTTCTGCTAGAATATAGGTAATCCTTTTTTACAAATAACAACCTAAGTGATGCTAAAAATTCAAATGTTGCATTTTTGTAGAGTATCTAAATATAAAATGAAACTTTCCGCTGTGAGAAAAGTGATAGAAACATCATTGTTTCTAGCACTCGGGAGTTTTGGAACCTTAGGTCCAAAACTAAGTCATGGAACTTCCTGGATTGCTGAAATCATCCACAGGATAATTTCACCTAACGTCCGTACTCACTTAAGGAAAGTTTCTAAGAGGAGTTTATCTTCAATCAAAAAGGAACCCGAAGGTTCCTTTTTGTTATTTTCGATACATCTTGACCTGAAGGTAAAGATCGTTATAGACTCCAAGCAACTTCTTGCCTAATTGTTGATAGACTTCCAAATGGTCCAGTGTTTCATCGCTTGGATAGAAGGATTGGTCATCTTGGATTTCTTTTGGCAACATGGCTTTGGCTTTTTTATTTGGCGTTGAGTAGCCGACATAAAGAGCATTTTTCAAAGCATTTTTAGGACGAAGCATGAAGTTAATAAAGGCATATGCTGCTTCTTTATTTTTCACGGTTTTTGGAATGACAATGTTATCAAACCAAAGGTTGCTGGCTTCAGTTGGGACGACATAGCGAAGATCCTTATTGGCTTCGAGCATTTGGCTGGCTTCTCCTGAGAAGGTAACCCCAATAGCCGCATTGTTTTGGATCATATAGCCTTTCATCTCATCAGCAACCAAAGCTTTGATGTTTGGCGTCAAGGTGTAGAGTTTATCTACTGCCTCTTGCAATTTCTTTGGATCCTTTTCATTGAGGCTATAGCCCAAGGTATTGAGACCAATTCCCATGACCTCACGTGCACCATCGTACATCATAATGTCATTTCTGTACTCTTCACGCCAGAGATCTGACCAATGTTCAGGAGCATTTTTAACCATCTTGGTATTGTAGACGATTCCCAAGGTACCCCAGAAATAAGGCACTGAATATTGGTTGCCCGGATCAAACGATTGGTTCAAGAGTTTTGGATCGATATTTTCCATCCCTTTGATCTTGGATTGGTCCAACTTTTCAACCAGATGCTCATCCATCATCTTAGCAATCATGTATTCACTAGGAATCGCAATATCGTAGGTGGTTCCCCCTTGCTTGATCTTGGTGTACATGGATTCGTTGGAATCAAAGGTATCATATTGCACCTGAATTCCTGTTTCTTTGGTGAATTCCTTGAGCAATTCTGGATCGATATAATCTCCCCAGTTGTAGATGACCAACTTGTCACTGTTCTTGGTATTCATGCTCGCTTCGATCTGGTGGCTAATTCCCCAGAGGACCAGAATGACAAGGACAATCCCAGTTAGGAATGAATAAAGTTTTTTCATGCTGCTTCCTCCTTTTCACGGGTAATAAAGTAGTAACCGATGACCAAGAGCACACTAAAGAGAAAGACAAGGGCGGATAAGGCATTGATACTGAGGGAAATTCCTTGACGCGCACGTGAGTAGATCTCTACAGACAAGGTTGTAAAACCATTTCCGGTTACAAAGAAGGTCACGGCAAAGTCATCAAGAGAATAGGTAAAGGCCATAAAGTAGCCAGCAATAATGGCTGGTGTCAGATACGGCAACATGATCTCTTTGAGCATTTGCACTTGGGTAGCTCCCAAGTCATAGGCCGCATTGACCATATCCCGGTTCATTTCCTTGAGTCGTGGCAAAACCATCAAGACCACAATAGGAATCGAGAAAGCCACGTGGCTAGCCAGAACAGATAGGAAACCTAGCTGGTACTTCACCGTCGTAAAGAGAATCAAGAAGCTGGCCCCGATCATAACGTCTGGCGCTACCATGAGAATGTTGTTGATGGAAAGCAATGGTCCTTCTAACTTTTTCTTGGATTGGTAGATATAAATGGCTCCAAAGGTTCCAATCACTGTCGCAATCAAGGCTGATAAGAAGGCCAAGAGGAAGGTCTCTGATAAGATCAGCATCAGGCGACTATCTGCGAACAACTCGTTGAAATGATCAAGCGTGAAGCCCGTGAAGGCATTCATATCTCCCCCTTTATTGAAGGCATAAAAAATCAAATAGAAGATGGGAAGATAGAGGATCAGAAAGACGAAAGCTAGATAGAAATGAGATACTTTTTTCATCGTTCTCTCCTTTCTCTAGTTGCCCACATGGTAAGGAGCATAGCAAGGATCAGAACAACTCCGATGGTAGAACCCATTCCCCAGTTTTGTGTTGTCAGGAAGTGCTGTTCAATCGCAGTCCCTAAGGTAATGACTCGGTTTCCACCGATCATCCGTGTCAACATGAAGAGACTCAGACTAGGAATAAAGACAGACTGCACACCTGAGCGGACTCCATTCATGGACAAGGGGAAGACCACATGACGGAAGGTATCCCAACGATTGGCTCCCAAATCATAGCTGGCATTGATCAAGTTTGGATCTAAGTCATCTAAGACATTAAAGATCGGCAAAATCATAAATGGCAATTCGATGTAGCTGGCTACAAAGATAAAGGAGAAATCGGTAAAGAGGATCTGCTGGGGTGCGACTCCGAGAAAGCTTAAAAAGCTATTGATGGAGCCGTTCTGACCAAAGATCCCAATAAAGGCATAGGCCTTGAGCAAGAGATTGACCCAGGTTGGCAAGACGATCAACATCAACCACAACTGCCGATGTTTGAGCAGCGTCAAAAAGTAAGCAGTCGGGTAGGAGATCAAGAGTGTCACCAGGGTGACAATTCCAGCATAAAGAACCGAATTAAAGCTCATCTTTAAATAGGTCAGATTTTGCGAAGTAAAGAACTCTTTGTAGTTTTCAAGTGAAAACTGCCCTTCAACGTTAAAAAACGATTGAAAGATGATCATGACTACAGGAGCCAAGACAAAGAGAAAAATCCACAAGAAATAGGGGAGGATAAATAGATTAGAGGTTGTTTTCTTCATCTCTTTCCTCCTCAATGGCATTAATCAAACCAGCTTCTTGCTCTTCCACTTCAACGTACTCTTCGATCCGCGCATCGAATTCTTCTTCGGTTTCATTGAGACGCATAACGTGGATATCTTCTGGTTCAAAGTCTAGCCCGATGACTTCTCCCACGATGGCCTTACGAGTGGAGTGGATCATCCACTCATTTCCCAAATCATCATAAGCGATGATCTCATAATGCACACCACGGAAGAGCTGGGTGTCCACCTTCACTTGGAGCTTGCCTTCTTCAGGAAGAGTGATTTGCAAGTCTTCTGGACGAATGACAACTTCAACTGGTTCGTTTGGACGCATCCCACCATCGACGGCTTCAAAGCGTTTGCCATTGAACTCAACCAAGTAGTCCTCGATCATGCGACCTGAAAGGATGTTGGACTCACCGATAAAGGTAGCTACAAAGTGGTTGATCGGTTCATCATAGATATCTACTGGTGTACCAGATTGGACGATCTCTCCTTCGTTCATGACAAAGATCCAGTCACTCATGGCAAGGGCTTCTTCTTGGTCGTGGGTAACAAAGACAAAGGTAATCCCCAAGCGTTGTTGTAATTCTCGTAACTCGTACTGCATGTCTGTCCGAAGCTTCAAGTCAAGTGCAGACAAGGGCTCATCTAAAAGGACCACTCGTGGTTCATTGATAATAGCCCGTGCAATAGCTACCCGCTGGCGTTGACCACCAGATAATTTTTGGATCGAACGTTTTTCAAATCCAGCTAACTGGACCATTTTCAAGACTTCTGAAACCCGACGTTCGATCTCAGCCTTGTCCACCTTTTTCAAACGAAGGGGAAAAGCCACATTTTCAAAGACCGTCATATGTGGAAACAGGGCATAGGACTGAAAGACGGTGTGGACGTCCCGTTTGTTGGTAGGGACATCATTGATCCGTTCCCCATCAAGATAGACATCTCCAGTCGTCGCATCCAAAAGACCAGCAATGATATTAAGGATAGTTGATTTTCCTGATCCAGATGCACCGAGCAGGGTATAGAACTTCCCTTCCTCCAATTCAAAATTGATATCCTTTAGGACAACGGTTCCGCTATCTTCAAAGACCTTTGAAACATTTTTAAACTCAATAATTGGTTTTTTCAATTCACATAAATTCCTTCTTTACTACGATTACCAAACTGCTTTTCATACGAAAATGCAGCGGCTGACAGGAAAACCTGTCAGACCACCAATACCTCTCGGGGACTTACTAGACTGCCCCACCTATTTACGGTATCGATAGGCACTCACCCCCTCTCCGACTGATGCTATCGATGGTTCACAATCAATTGTTCTTCAATACTAAAGTTCTTAGGCTTGACCGATAATGCGAACTTCTGGTTCTAAACGGACGCCTGAGTGAGCTTCTACTGCCTCAATGACATGGGCGATCAAATCTTCGTAGTCCTTAGCTGTTCCATTATCGACATTGACCATAAAGCCGGCATGCTTTTCAGAAACTTCAACACCACCGATTCGATAGCCTTTCAGACCTGCTTCGCTGATCAATTGACCTGCAAAATGACCGACAGGACGCTTAAAGACAGATCCACAAGAAGGGTATTCAAGGGGTTGTTTCAACTGACGAAGATGGGTCAACCGATCCATCTCCTGCTTGATCGCCTCGTGATTGCCTGGAGACAAAGCAAATTTGGCAGAGATGACGATAGAACCTGTCTCTTGAATCTTAGAATGGCGGTAGCCAAAAGCTAGTTCACTCGCTGACAGAGTTTCGATCTCCCCATCTTTGGTCAAGACCTTACAGGATACTAGGACATGCGCGATCTCTCCTCCATAGGCTCCCGCATTCATAAAGACTGCGCCACCGACACTGCCTGGAATGCCACTAGCAAACTCGAAGCCTTTCAAACTATGATGCAAGGCCACATGGGTGGTGTCGATGAGTTTAGCTCCTGCCTCTGCTTCGATCACATAACCATCCACACTGATGTCACGCAAGCGATCAAACATAATGACAAATCCCGGAATGCCCCCATCTCGGACAATGATATTGGACGCATTGCCCAGGACCATCCATGGGATTTGCTCTTGGTTGGCAAATTGGACGATGCGTTTTAATTCGTATTGGTTGCGAGGGAAGGCTAAAAATTCAGCATTCCCACCGACCTTTGTGAAGGTATAATGTTTTAAAGGTTCTTGAAAACGGATATCAATCCCTTTAAGAATTTGATTTATTTTTTCATTCATCTTTCTGTCTGTTCTCTCTCTATAAAATACAAACTATTATACCAAATTTTTGACTATTTTTCGACCCTAAAAAACAAAAGAAGGCCTATAATATTCAGGCCTTCCTTTTAATCATTATTATGCAATTTTACGTGCGATAGCACGATTCTTTTGTCCATCCAGAGCTGATTTGACCGAAATCCAAGCACCACCAAGAGTAAAGACAGCTAAGAGTGCTAGATTCAAGTAAAATTTATCAGGGACATCCCCTGAGAATGTCGCTTCATTGAGAAGCGTCCAGGACATATCAAATGGCAAATCCAGTTCACTCATAAGCGCCAAAGTATAATCTAATTGGTTGACCAAAAAAACGGTCAAGACCATCAAAATAGCTGAAACTACCACACCTTTTTTTGTCAATTTCTTACCAAGGATCTCATATCCTTTGATAGTACAATAACCGAGGGCTGCACCTGCTAAAACAGATACATAGCCAAGACGCGCTACTAAGAGGGCAACTGCTCCACCGATGATCACACCGATCACAGCCCCTACAATCCCTAAGAGGAAGTTTTCTTCCCGCGCTTCATAAGCCTCAACTGTATCTTGCACTTCGGCTTGGTAGGCTCTAAAGGTTTCATCGTCGATTAAAAAGATCGCATCTCCAATTTGATACAGACCAATTGGTCCTTCCTCACCCGTTTGCGCATTCACTTGCACAAATTGGTGGTTGAGCAAGAAATCAACAATATCTTGGATAGCTGTCCATAAGGTTTCGACAGCCTTCCCTTTGGTCATTCCACCTTTGACGACGATCGAGGTCAAGTAACCATCAGAAGAGATGGCATTAATGGCTTTTGATTGTTCTTTTAATTCATTCCAAAGAATTTCACTATCTTCGATCAAGTCTCCTTCGGAACCTTGTTTCACACTGAGTGAAATGGTAAATACATTCTTGGTTTGAGCGCCTTCAATGACTAACAAGAAGCCTTCACGCTCTCCATACATCACACGGGCTTCGCCATCAAATTGCAGACCAAGATCGGTAGCAATACTATATAAATATTCTGGTTTCATGTTTCCCCCTAGATTTTCGGGAAAGCTTGAGCTTTTCCCCATACAATTCCCATTCTACCATAGAAGAAGCAAAAAGGACATATACATTCGTATACATCCTTCTTTCATTTGTGTTACATTGAGGTTTATTTCTCAACACGAACGCCAAATGTGTCGATTTTAAGTTGGAAAATCTGACCATCTAGCCCGAGTTCTTCGAGAGCTGCGACAAAGGCTGCTGTATGCTCTGGCGCTAAGAGGTTCATGATCGTTGGGCCTGCTCCTGACAGATAGGTAGCGTAAGCCCCATGCGCATGCGCTACTTCTTTGACCTGAGGGAACTCTTTGACAAGAGATTGACGGTAGCGTTCGTGGAAATGATCTGACTCGATGGAGCGACCAGCCGTCAGCAAATCTCCCTTGAGGAGAGCTGCGATAGCGACATTGGCTACGCTACTAGCTGCAACAGCTTCCTTATAAGACCATTCTTTCGGTAGGACATTTCGACTATCACTGGTCTTCAATTGGTAGCTCGGTACAAAGGCCACAAGGTCACAGCTTGGGAAGTCAGCAGTGACATATTGGACATCTTCACCGATGTAGCTAGCGATGACCATATTTCCAAAGATAGCCGGAGCTACATTATCCGGATGACCTTCGATCTCGGTCGCGATGCGTAATTTCTCAGCATCTGATAGCTGGAGGTTAGCTAATTGGTTGGCCAATTCAATCCCTGCGACAATGACCGAGCTAGAAGATCCAAGACCACGCGCCAAAGGCACTTCACTAGTCATCTTGACCCGATGGGGTTGCATATCCGTTGAGATAGAAAGAGCTGTTGAGAGCAAGAGGTTTTTCTCATCTGTCGGAATCCCTGCTCCTAGATCATGCTCAATGAACCAAGCATCAGCTGGTTCAAGGACTTCAATGGTCAAATAGCGAGTCACGGCAATCCCAACCGAATCAAATCCTGGCCCTACATTGGCACTGGTTGCTGGAACAATAATTTTCATGCTTATTCTCCCAAGACTTTAAAGGTATTCAAGAGTTCGAAATTCGCCTCTGAATCCAATTTTTCAACCAAGTTCTTGAATTGTGTTTGGTTGACTTGGTGGGTAATGATGACGACACTTGCATAGTGACCATCTGAGTCTTCTTGGAGGATTTGCTTGAAGGAAGCTCCTTCTGCATTAAAGATTTCCGCAAGACGCAAGATTTGACCAGTCGCATCTGGTGCCTTGATTGAGAAGTAATAATTGTTCTTCACGTCTTCTGGCTTAGCCAATTGAAGAGGACGGCTGTATTCATTGAAGGCTTTACCGATCGTTCCTTCTTTTAGTCGACGGACAATGCGAACGAGGTCGGCTACGACACTGGTCGCAGTTGGTTTTTGACCAGCACCTGGTCCGTAGTACATAGACTCCCCAATACCGATGGATTCCACATAGACCGCATTCATAACGTCGTTCACTCCTGCGAGTGGATGTTGTTTTGGAAGGAAGGTTGGTGTCACTTCTGCTGCGATCCCTGACTCTGTTTCAACGATAGATCCGACAAGCTTGATGACATAGCCAAGGCTTTGAGCAACCGATACATCTTGAGGAGTGATCTGGCTAATTCCTTTGTGACCTACTTGGTCAAATTGGATATTCATCCCAAAAGCGAACTGGCTCAAGATCACCATCTTGTAAGCAGCATCGATTCCTTCAACGTCGTTGGTTGGATCACTTTCAGCGTAACCAAGACGTTGCGCTTCTGCTAAAGCATCCTCATAAGTCCAGCCTTCTTCGACCATTTTGGTCATCATGAAGTTAGAGGTTCCATTGACCACACCAAGAACCTTGGTCACCTTGTCTGAGGCCAAAGAATTCACCAAAGTTCGAAGGATTGGGATCCCACCAGCTACGGCAGCTTCATAATAAAGAGCCACTTGGTGTTTTTTAGCAATCTCTAGCAACTCGCTTCCATGAACGGCAAGAAGGTCTTTGTTAGCAGAAACCACATGTTTGCCTGCTTCCAGCGCACGGGTGATAAAGGTCTTAGCTGGCTCGATACGACCCATCAATTCGACCACGATGGCAATGTCCTTGTCTTCAATGATCTCATCGACATTGGTCACAAAGTTGTAGTCATGACCAGCAGCTTGTAATTTTTCCTTCTCAGCATCATCTCGAACCAAGACCTTGGCGATCTCGATTTCATCTTGAGCTGCCTGGGTGATTTTTTCATGGTTTTCTTTTAATAAAAATGGTACGCCACTTGCAACAGTACCAAATCCTAGTAAGGCAATCTTAACAGACATCCTATTGACTCCTTGAATTTTCTATAGTAGCTCCATTATAACAAAAACTTGAGCGTTTGACAGCCAATTGCCTTAAAAATTCTGAATTTTCATGACAGGATCTGCCTGTAGCAAGTTCTGGAAAAGAACATAGAATTTGTGGTACAATAAAGAAAATAATGAAAACGGTGACACTATGAGTAAACGAAGAGTACCTAAAAAAATCAAAGCACTACTTGGAATCAATGCCCTCCTACTGGTCTGTATCTTTATTTGTAGCTTTCTTCTGATCAAGCGGATCACTCAGCCGAATGAGGGGAATACCAGTGGCACTGCCATGACGCGTTCTCTCGAAGAAGGTAGCTCCTCTATCGAGTGGACTCGGGTGAAAAAGCCGGTCAAACTGCCCATCCTCATGTACCACTCCGTGCACAATATGGCCGAGTCTGAAGCTGCCAATGCTAATTTGATCGTTGATCCAGAAACCTTTGAAAGCCAACTAAAGGCCCTAAAAAAAGCGGGTTACTACACCCTGACACCTGGGGAAGCCTATCGCATCCTCGTCAAGAACGAAGTACCCAAAGGAAAGAAATTTGTCTGGCTGACCTTTGATGATGGCGTCGAAGATTTCTATACTATCGTCTATCCGCTTCTTAAGAAGTACAAGATGACCGCCACCAATAATATCATCACGGACTTTACCCAAAAGGAAAAAGAAAATGTCCTGACCTTTGACCAAATCAAAGAGATGAAAAGTGCTGGCTTGACCTTTGAAAGCCATACGGTCAATCATCCAGACCTAGCCAATTCCAGTCTTGAGACCCAAAAGAATGAGCTAGTTGCTTCTAAACGCCTGCTAGATAAGGTGCTGGATCAAAATACCAGCGTTATCGTCTACCCATCCGGTCGCTACAGCCAGGTCACGATCGACCAAGCCAAGAAAGCTGACTACAAACTAGGCCTCACCACTAAAAATGGAATCGCCAGCTCCGCTGATGGCCTCTATTCCCTCAAACGAGTTCGGATCCTTCCAACCACTACAGGAGAGGATCTCCTAGCCATGATCCAAGAATAAAGAAAGACCCCTGTCTGAAATCATTGTTTCAGACAGGGGTTCTTGTTACTTCCTTATAAACAATTCCTTTTTAAACCGTCGGTTTATAAACTGTAATAGGATTCAAAATTTCCTAAAAGAGCTACATCATTGATTAGCTATCGTCTTTGACTTTCTTCTATAAATGATCAAAACAATTGCAAATGACAACAACTGCCACAGAAGAATTCTTACTATCTGCAAACTATCCCCTTCAGAATTTGAAACCACATGAACTAGATTCGAAGCAAGATTGTTGAAAAAATGATCTCCTAACCCAAACCATAAGGAACCTGTCATTTTGTAGAGTAAGGACCATTTGATACTCATCATTCCCGCTAAGATAACATAGCCTATGCCCATGGCGATGAGGTTTACGAGTGACGACTCTCCTTGAAGATAATCTCTTAAGGGCATTACCAAGTGCCATATTCCAAATAGGAAGGCTATAAAGAATAGACTCTTGCGGTAAGAAAGCCCTTCAAGAATTTTTGTGAAAAGGCCACGAAATATTCCTTCTTCCATCCAGACATTTATCAGGTTAAACAACACACTTGAGAGAATAAGTAAGATTCCTGCTTGAGATACTTTTTCGTTTGTTAAGGAAAAACCACTGGCGTAAAACGATAAGTGAACATTGCCATGAAGAAACAAGAGAACAATGCACTCAACTGTATATGCAAAGACGGAACACACTAAGCCAAAGAGTAGCCCCTTCCCTATACCACTCACGGTTCCGTCAGGACTGAAACCAATATCTTTCCATCTTAATTTACAAATTGAAAGGACTCCCCACAGTAGAAGAATTCCAAAAAGTTTATGTAGAAAATTCTCAGATAAGAAGGTTTTATCCGTCCTAATATAGAAGTATTCAATTAGCCTTGCTACTGAGCAGATAACAAATATAATTGAACAACTTAAAATAGGTTTCTTTATTAGTTGATTTAGCATATCTTTCTTTCAAATAAGTCTTTTATAAAAGTTAATTTCAATATTTCACTCAGTCCAATTCCTTCTCTAGTTCTTTTAGAAAGGTGATTAAAAATTGATGGCGACTTTCTGCCATTTGTTTGGCAGTCTCCGTGTTCATTTCATCTTTTAAGAGGAGCAACTTGTCGTGGAAATGTTGGACGGTATCAGTAAGGGGTCTCCCTTTGTGGCCACCATAGGAAAAAGTTCGCGCAATTCCTACAGCTCCTATCGCATCGAGCCGGTCTGCATCCTGGACAATCTTGCCTTCTAAGGTTTCTGGATGTTTACCGCGATTTTTGCTGAAAGAAACAGCATTGATTACCCGACAAATCTGCTCGATTTGGTTTTTAGGAGTACCGATCTCTTCTAGAAACTTACGAGCATTCGCATGATTCTCTGTTTGAAACAATTTATCATCATCAGCATCGTGAAGAAGAGCTGACAAGCCCACTATCTCCAGATCACATGGCCCTTCTGCTTGTGCGATTCTCATAGCATTAGTATAGACGCGGAGGGTATGCTCTACATCATGGCCATCCGCTCGATCAGCAAATAAGGTTTTCACATACTGCTTAGCAGCAAGAATTCGTTCTTCCATCATCGTTCTTGTCCTTTGAATAATCTATGTATAGTTCTATCTATTCATTTGGGCTAGTTATGGAGAGGGGCAGTTTACTTTAAAACCACCTATCGGTGGTTCTTACTTCTTCTTTTGTGGGAAGAGGGGCAGGCCAAGGGTCGCGATCTTCTCAGCGGGTATCTTCATGCCATCCTTGATCCATTTGGAGATCACAGAGACAATGGCGGAGCTCCAGAAAGAATTGAGGTAGCTGCCAGCACCATTTGAGGAGTTGCCATTTCTTTTTTCTAGAAAATCATAGACTGCCTTGGTCAAGAGCCGCTCAAAATTGTAATCAATGGCCAGGCTGATGATCTTAGCTTCTTTCTTGACTTCCTTGAAGAGGTAGACCCAGACTTGGTAGAGATCTGTCTTAAGGTTATAGCCATCTAAAGACTTGGTAATCTTTGCGATACTAGATTGAAAGATGGATTCTAGAATCTCTTCTTTGGAGTCATAATTCCGGTAAAAAGCTGCGCGAGAGACACCGGCACGTTGAACTAGCTCAGAGATGGTAATCTTTTTCAGATCTTTTTTCTCCAATAATTGCAGGAGAGAGATTTCGATGGATTCTCGTGTAATCGCATTGTTTTCTTGGTTAAATCGTTTGAGATTTTCCAAGGATTTCTCGGATATTTTTCTTTCTGCCATAACATTTACTTTCTATCTGTCTCACCTGATGATATCTGCTTGGATAGCATTGTACTTCATGATATAATTGTAAAAGAAGACATACTACTTGTCAATGTACATTTTTATATAACCATGAGGTAAAAATTAATGAAATGGAAAATTATTGCGGATTCCGGCTGTGACTACCGCTCTTTGGACAATCTGGCACCAGATACGGAGTTTGTCAGTGTCCCACTGACCATCCAAGTGGGTGATACCATCTATACAGATGATGCCCAACTCAATATCGATCAGATGATGGAAGAGATGTATGCGACTGCGACTGCTTCTAAGTCTGCCTGTCCAAGTCCAGATGACTACATGAAGTCTTTTGAAGGGGCGGATAATATCGTCGTTGTCACTATCACAGGTACCCTTTCTGGTAGCTACAATAGTGCTGAGGTAGCCAAGAAGATTTATCTGGAAGAGCATCCGACTACCAATATCCACGTCATTAATAGCTTGTCAGCTGGAGGCGAGGTGGACCTGATCGTTCGCAAGCTCAACCAGTTGGTCGCTGAAGACCTTGACTTTGATCAAGTGGTCGAAGTCATTACCAAATACCTAGAAAAAACCAAGTTGCTCTTTGTTTTGGCCAAGGTCGATAATCTGGTCAAAAATGGACGTCTCAGCAAATTGATCGGAACGGTTGTCGGGCTCCTCAATATCCGTATGGTTGGGGAAGCTAGTAAGACGGGTACCCTTGAGCTGCTTCAAAAAGCACGGGGCCAAAAGAAAGCGATCAAGGCTGCTTTTGATGAATTAACCAAGGCGGGATATAAGGGCGGACATATTACTATCGCCCACCGCAACAATGAAAAATTTATCGAGCAATTCTCTGAATTGGTTCGTGAAAAATTTGCCCATGCAATGATTGAAGTCCTTCCTACTTCTGGACTTTGTAGTTTCTACGCCGAAGAAGGCGGGCTCCTCATGGGGTATGAAATTTAAGTTAGCACTAAAAAGAGGCTGGGACAAAAGTCCTAGCCTCTTCTTGTTTTTAGATTGTTGAGCAAGACGCAGTGGTTGAGTGGGCTCTACTACGCTGATTTCATCAACTTTACAGCCCTACTCAACTGTGCGGTGGTGGGACGACGAAATCGAATTCTAACGAATGACCGATTTCTGTCCCACTCTCTCTTTTTATTCTCCGATCTCTTGGTAGAGAGTCCGGATTTTTTTGCGGTAGATGGCAGAACTGATCCCTGCTCCGATGAGCAGGATGACACTATAAAGGATCACAGCCAGCAGGGTGCTGACGGAATGATAGGTCCAAATGAAGCTGACAATGATCAAGAGAAACATCACAAAGAGAAAGACAATCAAGAAAATAGACTGAAGGACGGCATTCCCTCGATGACGGGTCATCAACTCCGTGATATTGGTCCAATTGGTGCTAAAATTTTGAAAATCTTTGACATAGTCTCGAATGCATATCGGAATAGTGGTTACGACCCAGATCAGCAACATGGCAAGGATGGCCAAGGGATGGACGCCAAAATAGAGACAAACACCAACCAGAAGAATGACAGGAAGGATGGATTGCACCAGATAGAGCAACCAAAACTTCAGGAAGAGATAGCGCTTGAAATCAATAGGGAGCGATCTCAAGTACTCAAAGTTTTCACGCTCCAGCGAAATACCGATACTGGTCAAGCCTCCAAAACTATTGAAAACACCGATCAAGATGGCAACAAGGGTCAGTGGTACCAGATACTGGGGCGTCAAGTAAGGACTGAGGCCTCCTATATTTTTCGATGCTCCTGCTGCTCCACTGAGGAGGAAAATATATGGCAGAATGCTCATCATCAAAAGGACTTGTACCATAAGGGTTCCATCGCTCAAGAGTCTCCGATGATACTGAATGACAAATCGTCTAAAGGAGTCTTTCTGACCCACATGGAGCACTCTCACGCGCTCTTTGACGGTTTGGTTGGTCGCAACTGCAAGGGCCGCATCATAGAACTGCGGGATCACGATTTTGAGAACCAGGCCGATCAAGACCAGAAGGACCAGGAGCCAGCCCAAGAGGCCTAGGATCGCTTCTCCATCAAAAGGATGGAGAATGAACTGATGAAAGGCCGTAAAAGGTGGAAATAGAATGGGAATATCTGCGCCACCCGACACTTCTACTCGATGAGTCTGGACTAGATTGAGATAGAGATAAGCTCCTAGACTCAGAAGGGAACCAATTCCGACCATGATGTTGGAGACCAGGGTCGTGTGTTTTTTGAAAAACAAAGTCTTGGTGATCAGATGGGATAGGATGATCGTCGCTAAAAAGAGAACGCCTAAGAGAATTAAGGCACAAAAGAGGCCTAGCAGGATCCCTAACGGATTGAAGCCGCCTGCTTGGACGGGCAGGATCAGAAAATAGCTGATCAAGGGAAGGATAGCCATGAGAAGGGTCAGGATGACCGAGATACTCTTTCCAGCAATGACTTCCGCATCTGAGAAAGCATAGGGCCGGTAAAACTGGAGGTCCTTGCTTTCATAAAAGACATTGTAAAAGCTCATAAAGCCTTGGGAAATGGTCATCAAGGAAAAAAGGGCCACCATATTGACAAAGAAGGCTGGTTGGTTCACAAAATCATAGATGCTAAAGAGCAAGCCAAATATGAGGAAATAGACCAGGCCTAAAAAGAGATAGTTGAGCACCGATTTGCGGGCAACATTGAGTTTGACGTCCGGTTTTTTGGCCTGTTTGGCACGTAATTTTGCGATCTGAGCGGGCTGACTGGCATAGATGATATTAACATTGACCAGCTGCTGGATGATCTTAAGACGCATGATCGCCACCTTCTTCCTTACGACCCGCTAGGCTGAGATAGATACTTTCCAGACTTTGTTCGGGATGTTGGCCCTTCAATTCCTCGATCGTCCCATAGAAAATGAGATTACCCTTTTTGAGAATGGCGATTTTATCACAGAGTTGTTCGGCTACTTCTAAAACGTGGGTAGAGAAAATAACCGTCTTGCCCCGATCCGCATGCTGGCGCATCATTTGTTTTAAATCGTAAGAAGCCTGTGGGTCCAAACCGGTCATTGGTTCGTCCAAGACCCAGATATCTGGATCGGACAAGAGGGCTGCAATGACGAAGACCTTCTGGCGCATCCCATGTGAAAAGGATTCAATCACTTCATAGCGGTGGCTCTGAAAATCAAAGATCCTAAGAAGCTCCTCTAAGCGTTGGTCACAGTCTTTCTGACTCATATCATAAGAGGTCGCAACCAACTCCCAAAATTCATTGGCTGTGAGACGCAAGAAAAGATCTGGCGAATCTGCCACATAACCGATCTTCTTTTTGATCGCCAGTCGATGGCTATAGAGGTCCTGACCATCCACTTCAATGGAACCAGTGGTTGGGGTGATGACACTGACCAGGCTCTTGATGGTTGTGGACTTGCCAGCTCCGTTGTGGCCAATCAGTCCGACAATTTGCCCATCTTCGATGGTCAGATCCAAGTGGTTGAGGGCAATGTGCCCATCGTAATCTTTGGTAACTCCGTGAAATGTAATCATGTTAACTCCCTAATTGATCCTCACAGGGACCGTTTTTTCTTATTCTGTTGATAAGCGATCATCGAAATGGTAGAGCAATTCTAGCAGATAGTTTGGAATGGTCTCCAAGAAGTCTTCTTTGTAGACCCGCTCTCCTCGCTTATGCAATTCTTTGCCCCAAGGGCCTAGATTGACCGCTGGAACCTGAATGTGAGCAATTTTTTCCAGATCCAGATCATAGACCTGGGCTGGTGTGGCTAGGCTATCCAAGACGACTTGATAAGAGGCCACATCCTTTTCCAAGGCACAATAACTGGTGTCGTTAATCCCCATAAAGTATTCTTCGACTTTTAAGAGGTAACCTCTTGTGTCCAGATACTCGCGGTAATCAGTGATGAGGGACACAATATTGAAATCGGTATTGTCTAAAAAGCGGCAATTCATGGAAGGATAATAGGGGGGCGCAAAACCGATGACCACCATAGGATCCTTATCTCCGAGAAACTCAAGGAGTCGCTGGATTTGCTGAATCGCAAGGCTCTGGTAGCTGGTCCCATTACGAAAATCTTGCTCCGCTTTTTTATTAGAAGCTTCTCTAAAGTCTTGGTAGCCCTCTAAGGCTTGGCAACGTTCCTCTAGTTCTTGATAGGTGATGACTCTTGGCCTTGCAATAATATGGTCTTGGCCTGCCTGATCCTGCAAGTGCTCGTACTTCTTGTAAAAGGCGTCCAAGGCCTCCTGACTAAGCTCATAAATCCGCTGTAGGAGCTCTTGGGGTGTTTTCTTCAAATGCAACACACTGAAATAACCAGCCGCATAGAGCACGGTCGATACATCGTACTGCTCCTTCAAATCTCTGAGATAGGACCAAGAAGGAAGAGGAGACGTTTCTCCCAAGGCCTGATCTGCCAGATCGGGATGAAGATCCAGCTGGCTTGCAATGGCTACTAAGAGGGACAAGGCATTGATCCCTTTAAGAGGTTCCTTCATATGGGACAAGACACCTTGCGCCACAACGACTGGCATGAGTTTACCGACTGTACCGATGTGAAGAACCTTTTCTTTTCCTAATTCTGATTCAAAGGGCTCTGAATCCACTGCTAATACATAATCCAGATCAAAGGTTTCCTGTAAATCAGTGAGGAGGCCCAAGGCTCCCCGCATCCCACGGGAATAGGATTCCTCATCTCCAACAGAGAGATAGAGCAGGTTGACCTGACCTCCTGAGGGATCCGCCGCATAGGATTCTAGAACCCCTAATTGAAGGGCCAAAGCTGCTTTCATATCGCAAGACCCTCTGCCAAATTTCCACTCCCCAGAAGCTAAATCTTCCTGCATATCTGGTCGCCTATCCAGTATTTTCAAGGCTTCTGCTACTTGATCAGAATCGAGTGCGATTTCTGCCAAATTACCATAGTCTTCTAAATCGACTGTATCATGGTGGTGGAAAAGGATAACTGTTTTTTTCTTGCCCTTATCAACCAAGGCCCAATTGACCGACCGATGCAAGTGATCCTGTGGCACCTGATAGCGCCCAAAATGGTCCGGATGTTCCTTGAAATAGGGGATCTGGCCAATCCGTTGATCCAGATAGGCTTCGATTGCTTGCTCTGTCTCAGTATTGGTGAAGCTCGGAATGGCCAAGGCTTCGGTAAAAATCCTTTCGATGCTCTCTCTATTGGTGGTTTTCACTTTCAAACCAATCCTCCTTTGTTATGATCAAACTATAAAATGAATAGAAATATATGTACCGGACTGATATTTCTACGTAAATAAAATGCTACTTTTTATATTCTCACTTCATTTCTTTCATGTATGCGATTTCTTTTCCAGAAAGGGCTTGCTTCCAGCGCAAACGTTTGTCGCATCCAACTATTTTTGGTAAAATAGGGACATTCACATGAAAGAAGAAATAAAAATGGAAAATCAAACCTTAATGCAATATTTTGAGTGGTATTTGCCCGCTGATGGGAACCACTGGTCGCGTCTTGCTGAAGATGCGCAACACTTAGCAGACTTGGGTATTCGTAAAGTCTGGATGCCACCTGCCTTTAAAGCTACATCTAACAATGACGTTGGGTACGGAGTCTATGACCTCTTTGATTTGGGCGAGTTCGATCAAAAAGGAACGGTTCGTACCAAATACGGTTTCAAAGACGATTATCTTCAAGCCATTCAAGCCCTCAAAGATGCAGGGATTCAACCAATGGCCGATGTCGTTCTTAACCACAAAGCTGCTGCAGATGGCTTAGAAGAATTCGAGGTCGTTGAGGTCGATCCGATGGATCGAAACAAGATCCTTACCGAACCTTTCACCATTCAAGGATGGACCAAATTCACCTTTGATGGCCGAAATGGCGCCTATAATGACTTCCACTGGCATTGGTACCATTTCACCGGTACGGACTACGATGCTTCACGTAATAAAAGTGGGATCTACCAAATCCAAGGGGACAACAAAGGTTGGGCCCATGGAGATCTGGTTGACAAGGAAAACGGAAACTACGATTACCTCATGTACGCCGATATCGATTTCAAACATCCCGAGGTTGTAGAAAATCTCGACCAATGGGCTGAATGGTTTATTGAAACAACAGGGGTTGAGGGCTTCCGTCTGGATGCAGTCAAACACATTGACTCCTTCTTTATGAAGAATTTCATCCACAATATCACCAAAAAATATGGTGAAGATTTCTACGTCTTTGGTGAATTTTGGAATGGGGACACAGAAACCAACGATGAGTACTTGGAAAGCATTGACTACTTATACGACTTGATCGATGTGGCTCTCCACCAAAATCTCTTCCGAGCTAGTCAAGAAGGTGAAAATTTCGACCTTCGAACTATTTTTGACGGAACACTAGCGCTCAATCATCCTGAACAGGCCGTAACCTTTGTGGACAACCATGATACCCAACGAGGGCAAGCCTTGGAATCTACCATCCAAGAATGGTTTAAGCCTGCAGCCTATGCCTTGATCTTACTTCGTGAAGCTGGTTTGCCTTGTGTCTTCTATGGAGACTACTACGGTATCGAGGGCCAATTTGCGCAAGAAAGTTTCCAAGGGGTCCTCGATCGACTCTTATGGGTTCGTAAAGATCTGGCTTATGGGGAACAAACGGACTATTTCGATGATCCTAATTGCATCGGTTGGACACGTTCAGGTACAGAAGAATCAGCACCAATCGCCTGCTTGATTTCCAATAACCAAGCTGCTACAAAAGTCATGGAGATCGGCTCATCCTACGCAGGCCTCACCTACTATGATGTCCTTGAAAATTGTAGCGAAACTGTCCAAGTTCGAGAAGATGGTACTGCCGAATTCCCAGTGGCAGAACGCTCTGTCAGCGTCTGGGTAGCCCAAGATACAGAGGGCCAATAACCAATAAATGTGATTTTCTCCTAGGATCTACCTGTTCCTAGGAGAATTTTTTCCTGTAAAATTTTTATAGGAAATACAGCTTCATTTTAGCATTATAAGAAAGCGCTGTCAACGGGTATCGCGTCTATTTGAAAGAAATAAAGAGCAAAAAAAAACTCGTTTTCCAGTTTGGAAAACGAGTCTTCTTTTTAGCTCAATTCTGCAATGATTTCTTTTAATTGGGCTTTCGTATGAACTCCAGCCACTTGTTTCACGACTTGGCCATCTTTTTTAAAGAGAAGAGTTGGGATCGACATGATACCGAATTGACGCGCTGTATTTGGATTTTCATCGACATCCATCTTACAGATTTTCAAATCATCTTCATGTACTTCTTCTGCCAACTGATCCAAGATCGGTGCTTGCATGCGACATGGACCACACCAAGTTGCCCAAAAGTCAATCAAGACAAGGCCTTGGCTGGTTTCTTGTTCAAAAGTTGCATCTGTGATTACGTGTGCCATATTTCCTCCTTTTTCAGTAGTGACTACTGATTCTGCATTTCTACTTTTATTTTACACTAAAAGATGCCATTTTAGAAATATTTGCTACGGGGACTCCTTAGACATCTTCTCTCTTTTTGCGCCAAAAGATGAGACTAGAAGCTGTAAGGCTGATCACCCCTAAGAGACCCAGAGAATGGTCTTTGCTCCCTGTTTGAGGAAGCGTAGGGTCCGCTTTCTCTCCTCCGACTACAAGAGTTGCAGCTTGAGGATCTTCTGCCAATCCTTGTGAAACAAATTGAGTTCCATAGGATACAGCTAGAGCAAGGTGAGGGTGCTCTTGGGCAGCTGATGCGGTCTTCATCTCAATGACCTTTTCAGAAAAATCTTGGCTTGGTTGGACATGATGTTCTGGGGTTGGAAGCGTATATTCTTCCTTGTAGTGCACTTCTGGAGCGACTAGAGCAGCTCCTTCTATTTCTGGCAATTTCGCATAGTCAGTATCTGTTGCACTTGGTACATAGGCTGCCTTTTGGGCGCGGGTCTTTTCGACAATTGGAATCGCAGCCTGGATAGAATCTGTCTTAAAGGTTACTTCATAGGGATGCTCCACCGTTAAATCAGATGGGTCATAGGTGTTGAAAACAAGCGCTAACTTGTGACCTTTCTTAACCGTATAGAGATTTGGTTGGAGATAAACGGTGTAATCGTGGTATTCCCCAACCTTTGGCTCGATGCTTGCGCGAGAGCTTGCTGAATCGTAGCCAGACTCAGGGTTCGCAAGGTTGATCCAGCCTTTTGCAATCACCTTGTACTTGGTCTTAATGGTTTCGTATTCGGCAACAGATAGGTTGCTTAAATTGCTTCCCATCCAGAAAGCGTCAGCTGTTTTATCTTGCTTGACGCTACCATTTCCCACCACGTCAAAGTCCTCATCTGCCACGTCTACCAAGAGGGCGTTGATTTGGAAATTCTTTCCTTGACCTTTGGCAAGAGCTGCCTTGAAATGAACGGGGATGTGACCCTTGATCGTAGTGTCCTCAGTAACATCAGAAACAAAGGTCAGATTGGCCTTAGAAGAGGCTTTACTGACCGTCTCATTACGGTTAGCAATCTCAACACCTGCAGTCGCATAGTCACTAGAAATGGTTTCTTCTAGGCGTTTCGAGCTTGCATTCAAGAAGAGACGTTGACTACTCTTCCAGTTATCATAGCTGGTCCACTTGCTTGGATCATAGTTGTTTTGAGCTAGAACCGCTGGCAAGCTTTCGACGTGATTATCCACTCCGTAAAGGTAATGGGTCAGCCATGTATTGAGCAGGTCATAAAAGTCCTGACCATTGGCGGTGATGCCGTATCCCCTTGACATTGCCGCCGGATAGACGTGATCTCCTTGGTGGAGATAGAGCTTAACATCTTGTCCTGCTTTCTTGAGGGCATCGTACATAAGTTCAAAGTGTTTGGTCTTGACATTGTCATCATTCAGGCCATGGACGATCAGGGCGCTGGTCTTGAGATTTTCCGGATGAAGGGTATAATCCCGCTCTTTCCAGACATCACTGTAATTGCGATCATGAGCGTACTGGTCCTTGTTTAATTGGTTAATGTAGTTGGAATAGTTTTGCCAAATCCCTGCCCAATCGTCTTGGTCCAGCATCCGTGTGCTAACGTAGAGGGAGAGCCATGAAAGGTCACTATAAGGCGCATTGCCAAATTGGGTTCCTTGGCTATTGAAATAATCATACCAAGAGGCAATCCCTGCTGCTGGAACGATAGTCTTTAGGCCTTCTACGCCTGTCGCTGCCACACCAAAGGTCGTGGTTCCAGCCCAGGATAGACCGGTCATGGCAACATTTCCTGTTGCCCAGTCTGCCTTGATTTCGACATTGCTAGTCTTATCGGTGTAGGCCTTGCGTTTGCCATTGACCCATTCGATGATATTCTTGAAGGCATTGATTTCGAGATCAGACCCCGTCGTGTTAAATCCTTCTGATCCCTTGGTACCAAGTCCAGCGCTGGAGATAAAGGCATAGCCCCTGACCAAGAAATAATCGTACCAGTTCAGATCTTCGTAGTCATAGATATACTCGTAGGGACTGTAGTAATACCAATCCGATGCCTTGGCTTTTTTCGCTGCTTCTACTGTTGTTTCACTGCTTACTGGCTGTCTCTTTGCAGGTTGGCTGTGCAGTTTCTTCATGTCGTAGCTACCATCCGTTGGAAGCCCCAGACTTTCAAGGGTCACGTAGTTTTCATCGAGCGTCCCCGCTACGTAAGGGCGCGCTTCGAGAATAGTGGCTGCCTTAAAATCGCCTTGTGCTACGGCTTTTGGTAATTGAACAATGGCTTTGACTAAGTCAGGCTTGCCATCTGCATCGGTATCGTAGTCCGTTTCGACATAGACTGGGAAGCGTACAATTTGGCTATCTTCATATTTGTAGTCTTGGTCTTCTTTTTCTCCCGTCGTATAAGGGAAAATCGGCTGGGCACGACCATTTAAAAAGAGCGGACTTTTCTTTTCAGCCCGGTAGGCATCGTATAGTTTCTTAGCTGTTTCATACATCTTGGCCAATTCTGGCTGACTAACCTTACGAGTCAGATCTTCTGATTTTTCAATCAAGCCTAAACTCTTGGCAAAGCGTTCGCGATCTGCTTGGCTTTGGCCCAGTTGGCTAGGATCTGTTGCTGCCCATTGGAGCAAGCCATTAACAGCATCTTGGACCGTCAACTCTTTAGAGGTCTGATCCTCTGCAAGGGTGCTACCTGTGACCTTTGCCAAATCCTGGGCTGTTACCGAAGCTTCTGAAGTAGAAGCAGCTTGAGGCGCAACTTCCCTGTTTGTTGCTGCTGGACTTGCTACTGGGACTGTAGGCTCACTTTGTCTTGTGTGTTCTTCTGTAGCAGGGTTTGCTTGATTGGCAACTGCTGTCCGATCCAGCGATGCCTCATTCAAGTTTGCTGCTTCTTCACTAGTGACAGTACTTGCGTCACTTGTTGTCGGTCTTGCTTCAGTAGATGGAGCATGGACCACTTCTGTCGATGGGGCTAACTCTTCCGTTTGCTCGTCTGCTGCTACTACTTGATGCAAGACCATCGGCGCGATCAGTAAGCTCGATGCGACAATGGAAACCATTGTTTTCTTTTTCATGTCAATCTCCTCACTTTTTGTAATCAACACTCCTATTATACTATGTAAGCGTTTTTATATCAAACAGATGTTCATCTGATCCAAAAAAAACCGAGGCATCAGCCTCGGTTATCGATTCTTATTTAACGTGTTTCTTAAGATCTTCTTGTGCTTTTTTGTTTGACTCTGCTTGTTCTTTTTGCCATTTTTCAAGGGCTTTGTTGTAGTCAGCACTTGTCACAGCTTTGTCTTGGAGTTTCATTCCTTTGTAGATCACGTGGTCTTTTCCTTTACCACCAGTCCATGCAAATGGAGCTGAGAATGGTTCGATACGTGTCAAGAATGGACGTCCAGTTGATGAAGAAGTTGGCATAACAAGGGCGCTATCAGTCAACCAAGCTTGCGCAGCCGCATATTTTTCATATCGTTTGTTGACGTCTTGTGTTTCTGCACCAGCATCTTTGATCATCTTTTCAAAGTCGTACAGACCAACTTTTTTAGCTGCTTCATTGTTTTCACTTGGGTCAAATCCAAGGAAAGTTTTAGTATTTTCACCAGATGAAGCTTTCAAGATATCCATGTAAGTTGATGGGTCTTGGTAGTCAGGGCTCCATCCAACATTATCAGAGAGATCCCAGTCTTCTCCAGCCGCATTTGGCGCAAAGAGGGTCACATTTTGAAGGTCTTCTTTCGAAAGCATTTGGATATCGATAACGACATTTTCTTTACCAAGCGCTTCTTCAACTGATTGTTTGAAAGATTGCACCCGTTGAACTCTTGATGGAGTGGTTTGGTCCACAGGCATATCGATGTGAATTGGGAATTTCACACCTTCTGCTTCCAAAGCAGTTTTCGCTTTTGCAAACTCTTCCTTCGCTTTCTTAGCATCGAAGAGACCGTTTTGACCATCATCTAGTTTAGTAGATTTCCACTCATCTCCGTAGGTATCCAATTGTGTTTTCACCATTTCACCGAAGGTCTTACCATCAGCTTGGACAAATGTTGGTGGAATGTAGAGGTTACGGATGATCTTGCTTGCTCCGTCTTTTCCGTTCAATTGAGCAGCATAAGCTTCACGGTTGAAGGCAAAGCTGATCGCTTGACGGAAGTCCTTGTTCAAGAGGGCTTTCTTAGTAGATTGTTTTTCTTCATCGGTCTTCTTAGCTGTGTGTTTGTAAGATTGACGGTCGATGTTGGTACCAATAACATAAGAAGCAGCATCTTGAGGAGTGTAGGTGATTTCGTCTTTAAATTCTTTGGCTTGCTCTGAGTAACCAGATCCAGTTGGGAAAAGTTTTGCCAAGCTAAGAGCATTTTCACCGAATGATTTCGCCAGTTTACTTTGGTCTTGTCCATCGTAGAATTCCAATTTTACATCTGAGACGTAGACCTTGTCTTTATCCCAGTAGTTTTCATTCTTAGTCATTTCGATAGAAGATTTTGAAGTAAAGCTCTTCAAGATGTAAGGACCATTGTAAAGAAGGGAGCTAGTATCACTTGCTTGAGCGAATTTATCCCCTTTTGATTTTACGAATTTTTCGTTGACAGGGAAAGTGATCCCAAGAGTCAATTTAGAGTTCCAGTAAGATTCTGGTTGGTTCAAAGTGATTTGAAGGGTATGATCATCAACTGCTTTTACTCCTACAGCTGAGAAATCTTTATTTTTACCACTGACGTAGTCATTCAAGCCTTTGATAGAATCTTGGATGATGTAGAGCATTTCTGATTTGTTATCAGCCGCATATTTAATCCCTGTGACGAAATCTTTAGCTGTTACATCCGCATACTCTTCACCTTCTGAATCATACCATTTAGCATCATCACGAAGTTTATAAGTATAAGTCAAGCCATCTTGCGAAACTGTCCAGTCTTTTGCAAGAGATGGAATCAAGTTACCGTATTTGTCATTTTCAAACAAACCATCAATCAAGTTTCCAGTGATATCGTGGGTTGCTGCTTTACCAGATGTGATATAGTTTAGGTTTTCTGGCTCAGTCTCATAGACATATGAGAATTTTTGACCGTTGCTTGAGCTAGATGATTTAGAACCACCCGAACAAGCTGCTAGGATACCTGCTGAAAGGAGGGCATGTTTGACTTCTGCTCCTGCGCTCATGGCTGCAGAGGCATCTGATCCATAGAAAGGATAGATATCCAACTTATAAGGGATTTCTTGAGCTTTTGCCAAGGCTACCAAATGCTGACGGAATTCGTAGTGATACGGTCCTGAAGCATCTTTGACACAGATGGATACCGTGTATTCATCCGTCGCTTGGTCATCTCCCATAGCCCCCATATCCACTGCCAAGTACTCTACCACTTCAGACGGGATACTAGAATTAGCTCCATGCCCCACTTCTTCAAAGACTGAAAAGGCAAAGGTAGTCGTTACTGGCAATTGAATATTCTCTTCCTTGTAGACGCGCAGAAGATTCAAGAGAATCGCTGCACTCACCTTGTCATCTAAGTGACGAGATTTGATAAAGCCGGTGTCTGTCACAATGGTCCGGGGATCAAAGCTGACAAAATCACCTACTTCAATACCAAGAGCACGGGTTTCTTTTTCGTTAGTTACTTTTTCATCCAGACGGACTTCCATATTATCCTGGGTCCGCTCGACAGTCCCTGCATCCTTGTAAACATGGCAAGAAGTCTGATGGACCAAAATCGTACCAGAATGGGTCTTTCCTGTATTAGCCACATGGACTGTACAGTTTTCCCCTTCAATCATATTCCAAGGGAAACCACCGATACGGTCTAGCTTGAGCCGACCATCTGCTTTCACAGCGCGGACAATAGCCCCCAAGGTGTCCACATGGGCTGTGACGTAGCGTTGCTTGTCTGTGATCACACCAGGAACGGTCACATTCACGCCTCCCTTAGCAGTCCGAGTTACCTCATACCCAAAGCCTTCAATGGTTTTGACCAAATAGTCTGCGATCTCCCGTGTAAAACCGGTCGGGGAAGGAATGGCTGTCAATTCCTGCAAATAAGTCACTGTCTGATTCATAATGCCTCCAAATGTGTTTTTCTTTATTCTAGCATGAAATAGGTGGAATAGCTAGAGGAGAGGTTACAAGGTGGAGTTTTTTAACTCCTCCCGCACTTGCTTTAAGAGAAGGCCTAACTTGTTCTTCCCAGAGCCATCTCCCTCATCAGCCCAGTAAGCGTCGTTTCGCGTATTTTCGATGATGATGGCATCTCCTGTCGCCAGCAATTCTTTGGCGATTTCGGGATTCTGGCTAAATTTCATTCGAAGGGCCTGAAGCATCACCTCATCTTTAATCTCTTCCCAATCTGGTCTCAAGGGATTTTGTCGATTGCGTCCCTCCAAAGCAGCATCTATTGGAGATGCTATCTGACGAATTTTCTCTTGAATTTGGGGTACTAATACAGTATCTGATGACAAAATGCTGGCTTTATCTTCTCCTTGTTTATCCTCTACAAGTTTAGCTGCGGCCAATTCAATCTCTTTGCGACTTTGTTTAGCAGTAGAATGTTGACCAGCAGTATATCCCATCATGAGAATAAAGCTAGTTGCAGCTACTGTTCCAACACTAATTAAGACTTTAGTTTTGACTTTATTTAACATCTTAGACCTTCTTTCTATAAAAACTAAGTCAAGAATACCAGAAAAAGCTTGAAAAAAGTATCACAGAAGTAAAAATGCCACCCGAAGGTGGCCAATATAACTTACAAAATTAGTAATCCGTCTGATAAATTTTTTTATACAAACCATTTTTCAGATATCATAGACATAATGATTTCCTCCTTAATTACTAATAGATTATCAAATTTACTGTTTATTAGAATGAGTAATATGTGCAATTTTTGTAAATAAATTAAAAAAGCTACATCTTCTGCAGCTTTCTAATCTGGTGGAAAATAACCCAACTGCTCAGCGATATGAATCGCCTCCTGCCTGTTAGTCACTCCCAATTTTGAAAAGATATTGGCCAAATGATTGGAAACTGTACGTTTACTCACATAGACCTTGTCACAGACATCATCAATGGTCAAGCCATTTCTAACCAGTTCTAGTATCTCGATTTCTCGTGGTGTTAGCACCTCTACCATCACTTCATCTGAAAAAACCTTACCACCTATATAAATCTTTTCCAGTTTTTTCACCAACTCATCTGGGTCCATACTTTTGTCCAGAAAGCCATAAGCCCCCATAACTTTAGCTCGGTGTTCATACATTTTTTTACTGTAACCTGTCAAAATCACAACCTTACTAGAACAACCATTATCGATAATCTCTTGTGCCAAGGTCAGCCCATCATCTTGATACAGACTCGTCAGGTTGATGTCAATCAAAATAATGTCGTAGTCATTAAAAGCAATCTCCGAAATAGTCGAAAAATTATCCACTAACTGGACCTTTTTAATGTTTTCCGATAACTCTAAAATCATCTTGATACTTTGGCTAAATAATTTATGATCATCAATTAACAAAATTTTCATAACACAACTCCTTATCAATCGGGAGAGTAATTTCTACACGAAATCTCTTATTATTTTCAAAAATCTGCATTTGACCACCTAAAACACTAATTCTATTAGACATATTTTTCAATCCATAACCTAAGGATTTTTCTGTTTGAAGGCAGTCATTTTCAGAAATGATAAAAATAGCGTCATCATGCACATCAATCTTCAAAGAAATCCTTCCACCACTAGCGTACTTAACGGCATTGGTCGCCAACTCCTCAACCAGACGATAGGCAATTTTATCGTAAGGAGATAAAAGCCTAAAGTGGGCAGGAAACTGTGTGACTACTTCATTTTCTGCGTGATAGCGTTTGACAATCCGATTAATCAGCCCTTGATACTGGATGTCTAACTGCTCGTCTGTTTCTACCATTGGCTGATAATAATCCATCCGCTCACGAATCCGTTGAACCAACTCCTCTGTTACCAGATTGATCTGTTCACCAAAAACTTGATTACTACTATATTTATTGAAATTCTTTATTGCCATAACATTTTGCAGGATTTCATTGTGAAGAAATTCGGAGAACTGTTGTTCTGTATATTCATTTGCCAGCAGATTTTTCACCATACGGTTACGCTTTAAAAAGAGAACTTTTAAATAATCCCTAGAATCTAGCATTTCAGCAGAATGAAAGAGGCGAATTAATTCTTCCGAACAAATCCCGAACAATAGTAACATGATATTCAAGACCAAAAAGCTCGTGTTTAAATCTAGACGAAAGATGATGAAAATGCCTACTAACAAAAACATAACCAGTAAAAACAAGCGTGAAAAAGCTTTTATATAGGACAATTTTAACTCTGATACCTTTTTTTGAAGAGAGCTGATAATTGTTTTGAAGTGTAAAAAAGCTAAAATGCCAACAATTTCCAGATACCAGACTAGGTTCATCACTCCTGAGCCCGTCGTATTGATATACAAAAAGAAATAAGAAAGAGGCAATATCAAAGCTAATATCCACAAATTTCGTCTCTGATACTTGAGTTTACTTTTCAACTCTTCATGATATAAAATCAGTAAAATCAAGGGAACAAGGTTTAAAAAGAAAGACGCAAACAAGGACAGAAATAGAAAAATTGAAGGACTTAACAGATATGAACTAATGGTGATTAGTGTCAACACAAAGGACACACTCAACAGTTCTTCTCCTATTTTCTCTCCCAGAAAGATAATAGACAGAGAACTATACAGCAATAAAAAAGAGTTGAGCGGATGAAGAATATCAAAAAAGTGCAACAGGGTGCTCGCAACTCCTTGATTAAATATGGATTGCCAGCTAATGAGAAACATCATCAGGAGCAACCAAAGTTTCAACTCACTATACCGAAAGGTCACAATATTACAAATATAGCTAAATACAATTAAAGCAATAATCAGCAATAAAACCATCTGCAAGGAAAAATCTGTCGAAAAGTCCAGAGGGATCCTATAATAAATATAAATCATTAAAGCTAGATGATTCAAAATCGTCAACCACCACAATAAAAGTGAGTTTTTCGAGAGCAATTTGACAAACTGTTTCATATGTATCTACTTCCTGAACTACTTTAATATTATTATAACACAATACCAGAATTGCAGGATAGGCAACTCTGGTATTTGACTTAATTTTCAATAATTTGCCAACTTACTCTGTAAGTCACTAGCAAGTAAAGGACGAAGAGTAAAACCGCTACTCCCAGATAGGTGATATCAATAGAAATGCTGGTATTAGCGAAATTCTCAAAATAGCCCAAAAGAGCGGTACTCAAGGCAAATGCTAGCGGACCTGCGATGACCAGCGGAACCAAGAAATAACTTAGAATCTGTTGCAAAAGAATAGAGCGATTTTGCTTCCTCTTATTCCCAAGAAGATATAAGATTTGATAATCATTGACACTATCCAAAGCACTTGTAGAAGTTTGAAGGGACAAGATACTGAGGGAAATAATGATAAAAATAACACTGACAAAAATCATGACAAAGACAATGACGCCCATAAATCCAAGATAAATCTCAAAAATTCTTCCTTTGGTTTGATAGGTGAACGGATTCAACTCTGCTCCATCACGAGTGAAGTAGTATTTTTCTATCCACTGACTTAAGAATGTTTCTACTTTCCGTTTGTCGATATTTTCTTTTAAATTGGCAACATAGGTCGTGTGGTCTTCCGTCAATCCAACTACTACCGTATCTGGTACAATTAAGGTTCCTGTGTCATTTGTACCCACTGACGATAAAAAGTAAACTGTTTCAAGTGGCTTTGAAGACGCAAGATTAAGAGAATAACCGTTAATCATGAGGGTTTTTGTCGTTAATAGAAAGTCCTGAATCTGCTTGGCAGTTCCTTTATAGTTAGCATTGACCAGAAATTGGTTATCTGCCAAGTCAACCTCTCTTTCACCTTGCAGTTTGCGGAGATGATTGTAGGCAGAAATTCCTAAAATCGGTACTTTTGATTCAGGAAGTTCCTTATCATGCGCCCAGAGATTGCTAGTATCAATCAAATCTTTATAGATTAAATCACTAGAATAGATAGGATAGCTGTACTCCTCTTTGATGAGGTTAAAGTCAAATCCATCTGCTTTCAATCTGTCTTTGACAGATTCCTGAGAAAACTGGAACTCTTGACCACGATAAAGATTGACAGATACGTCATAAGGTGAGTATTTGTTCAGCTCTCGGTTCATAGTCGTATAGGCACTACCACTAAAAACTAGTAAGCTGAGAGCCAGGGTCAAGGTCAAGGATAAGACAGCCAACGTGACCGAATTACTATCAGCTTGTTTTGAAAATTGACGAATTTTAAAACTGTTTAGTTTGTTATAGTAGGTTTGAGGCAGTTTTCTAAGGGAAACCAAGATAAAATGGCTCAAGGTATTGTAAAATAAAATCACAAAAATCACGAAGACAGATACCAGCAAGATACCCCAACTTTTCAAGAGTGATAGATGGTGATAGTCTGAAAAATAGAGAGCACCAAAACCGATAACAGCTGTCGAAAGAATAAAGAGAAGTGCTTGAAGAACTGGCTTGCCTTTTGCCAAGACAGATTTCTTGACCCCATTTTCTTGAATGAGTGCAATGATATTTTGCTTTCTAAAGGTAAGAATGTCCATGACACCAACAATAAAACTGGTTACCAAATAGGAATAAACTAGTAAGATGACAGACTTGCTATCAAAAAAAAGCAGACTACCAAAGTAATTGGCCATAAAAAACTCAGATGCAACCTTAGATAGAATGACCAGTAAAATCAAGCCAAGCAAGAAACCTAGAATCAAGGAAAAGATATTGACCAGCATGGTTTCAAAGAACAGGGTACGGATAATCTGCTTCTTCTTCATTCCCAGCGTTGCATAAAGTCCCAGCTCTTTCTTACGCCGTCCCAGGACAAAGTTTGTGGAATAAACGACGAGAAAGGCAATCGCCGATAGAATCAGATAGGAAAGCAAGCCCATGTACTGACTCATCACCGTCGTCAACATTTCCTTTGCCCCTGATAAACTTTGCATCACTGGATGGCTTGGTAAAGCATTAAAAGCATAGAGCAAGCTATAAATCAAGGTTAGACTGAAAAAGTAGATGGTGTAAGTCTGTAAATTTCGAAATACATTTCGTAAAATTAATTTTGGATACATACTCTCTTCCTCCTATCTGGTACGGCTGTAAATCTCTTGCAAATACTGTTCATTAGATAAGCTGTTACGTTCCAAATCATCCATAATCTTTCCATCGCTAAGTAGCACCATCCGTGAGGAATACTTTGCTGCAGCAGGGTCATGCGTAACCAGTAAAATGGTAATACCAAAACTTTTATTGATTTCCTGCAAAAGCGCCATCAGTTTTTCAGAATTGGCAGAGTCCAAGGCTCCTGTCGGCTCATCTGCGATAATCAGTTTAGAATCATCAATCAAGGCTCTAGCAGTTGCCACACGTTGTCGCTGACCACCTGATAACTGATTAGGAAACTTATCTTTTAAGTTTTGGATGGCCAACTTATCCATAATTTCCACAATCTTATCCTGATGTTTTTTGATATTTTTCCCCTGAATTTGAAGAGGTAGAACGATATTTTCATAGACCGTCAAGGTTTCCACCAAGTTGTAGGCTTGGAAAATATAGGAAATGTTTTTAGCACGATAGTCAGCTAGTTCATTTTCCTTGGCATGGATGATATCAAAATCTTCAAATCGAATCTCACCTGATGTTGGTTTATCAATCGTTGAAATACAGTTGAGGAGTGTTGTTTTTCCACTACCACTAGCCCCCATAATTGCCAGAAATTCACCTTTTTCAACGGACAAGTTCACATCTAATAAAGCATGAACGATATTATCTCCTTGACCAAATGTTTTCGTTAATCCTGTCACAATAAGCTGTTTCATCATTTCATTCCTCCGTTTCTTTATTACTCTCTCATTATACGGTTTCTTTCAAGGTTTTCCATGAGTATTTTGTGCAATATATTCAAGTTATAAAAAACCGATGCCTTTTTCAGGTATCGGTCGATGTTGATTATTTGCGATCGTTTCTTTTTTTCATAAAGTAAACAATCCCTATGACAATAACTCCTAAGACCAGTACAGGTGCATAGAATTCTAGTGTTCCAATAATTCCTTCCATTTTATCCTCCTGTCAAAAAATAGAGAGTTTTATCCACAGCGCACGTTTGGCGAAATACATTCATAAGAATATGTAAATCACCAACCACATCGCCCCTGTGCTGTTAATCTAACAGCCGTACGCCACCCAGCAGCAGATTTTCCATCCAATTCTTGGATATTAATTTCCATAATCCGAAGAATCAATCTCAAAGTTATCTTGTTTTATTTGTATTTCTCCCGTCAATATAACACTAAATCAAAGTGTTGTCAAAGTTTTGTAATAAAATACTAGAATTTTCCTTTTGTTTTATCTAACAACGAACATTATTTATCGTACACTCATAGGAACAGGTGAAACACAATCCACAGCGACCTGCTAGTGTCATTTTAAAAGCTGTGTACCACCAGCTCCTGATTTCCCGGAAAGTTCTTGGTTTTCAACCTCGAAACTTAGAGAATCAATCTCTGGACGACTTGTATTTTTAGCCATAAGGTTGCCTCCTTCCTTCTTTTAGATGATCATCTTTACAGTAACTAGTATAAACTCTATTATTGGCTAAGTAATGAGTAAATCGTGCAAGTTTCTTATTTTCGAGAAAAATTTTTATAGTGCCCAATTAAAAAGTAGGTCAAGCATACCGGATAAAGCTTGGAGCTTTTATCACAAGAAAAAGACTCCGAAGAGTCTTCGCATTACTTATGCAATTCTTTATTACTCAATGTATGAAAAATCCCCCACAGAAGAATATTTACAATGATAAACAGCAATATTTCCACTAAATTAAAGTCTATCAAATTCCGTGACCGCATTGCCACCATAGCTTGGGAGTAGGGATAGATTAAAGATAATTTATCTGATACAAAAATCATCATAAATCCTACGAAAGTACCAATAGCACCAATTCCCACAGATTTACTGAAAACACGAGTTTTAGCTGTCACAAAAAACTGTACTGCCATCATACTAATTGTTCCAAAAATCCCCAATAAATCCCACTTGAGGTAGGTGAACAAATTAGAAATTACTAAATGAGCTAGGTGAGCACTGACATAAAAAATACCAAACAAGAACAACTGTAAAACAGTAATAAACAAGATAATTACTATTTCTTTTGCCAACAATAATTTCCCAAGACTGACATTATTAGCTCTGAGAAATTCAATATTTTTTCTATCAAACTCTTTTCCTAACATCATGGCTACATAAAGGCTGACCAAAATCGGAAAGAAAAGCTGGCTATAATAGAAGGTCAATTGTCCCCATAAAACAGGCACCTTTTCACTTCCTGCAACCATAGAATAAGCTGAACCAAAGTAAATCCCAAGACCAATCAGGCTACAAAAACCTAAGAACCAAATACCAATCATCAACATGGAAAATTTTTTGGTTTTCCGCCATTCTACTGATAGATAAGACATCATAGCTTGCCTCCTTTCTTTTCAACCAGATAGAGAGATAAAAAGAGATAGATTAGGGCTATTGGCAAATATGTAAAGAGTTTAAATCCTAGGTTTGTCACCAAAACATAACTCACTTTACTGGCGACTTGCTGGTAATCCACCAGAGACAGATATCCTATACCACCAAAAGGAAAAATCAGCTGTAGAAAAGCTGGTGCATGACCAAATCCAACTCCAAGAAATCCTCCGAAAATCCCTAATGCCAGTATCAATGCCTGCTTTTTCAGTAAAAACTGCAAAGTCAAAAACAGACAGGTCAAGACAAAAGAGGCTAGCAAGAAAATGACGATTTGCCAGAGAATTAGGCTAACAGGCATTTCTAGACCAGATAAGATTGCAATCAACTGGACTACTACTCCCTCCAAAAAAGCGAGAAAGATCAAAACGAACGTAGTCAGGCCAAGCTTACTCAGAAAGATATGCCGTACATTTTCACCATTTGCCAAAAGCAGTTTGAAAGTGTTACCCTCCTTCTCGTTCTTGACAATCCGCGATACAAAGAGAGCAATCACAATAGGGAGAATCAAGCCATTTACTTCTTTTATCATATAGAAAATTAGGCTAATCTGGTGCATGTCTGGATTACTTAGGTAGCGTGTAGCGGCTGCAATTGCCCAAGCAAATCCGACTCCCATAACTAGTATGCTAATGAGGAAGGATTTGGTTCGTTTTGCCTTGAGCAATTCAATAGACAAATTATTCAACATAAGACTCACTCCTTGGTTAAGTTAAGGAAGATAGATTCCAAGGTTTCTTGTTCTTGCTTCACTTCATAAATTGGAACTTTCTCGACTATTAAATCTCGTAACAAACTAGAAATCTGCTGATCGGCAAGGTTAGTCAGTTTGAGTTTATCCTCTTGTATCTCTAACATCTTGCACGGATAACCAAATAACACTTGGCTAATGACTTCACGTCGATCTCTAAAATCCCCACGCACTTCCAGCCATTTATTGGACTGAATTTTACGAATTTCTCCCTCGTAAACCAGTTGACCATGATTGATAATCCCCACACGGTCAGCGATATGCTCTACTTCAGAAAGGATATGGGTAGAGATGAAGACAGTAATGCCCTGTTCTTTTGCCAACTTGATAATCAGTTCCCGAATTTCATGAATCCCTGCTGGGTCTAGCCCGTTTGTCGGCTCATCCAGTATCAACAAACGTGGTTTCTTGACTAAGGCAAAGGCTAAAGCCAAACGCTGTTTCATACCCAGAGAATAATCTTTAACCAATTTTTTCTTGTTTTTAGGTTGATCTAACCCCACAATTTTCAAGGTTTCCTGAATATTTTTCTTATCAAATCCAAGGATCTTTTGGAAGACCATGAGATTTTCATAGCCTGTCAAATTAGGATAATAAGACGGTTCTTCAATCATAGAGCCAATCTGATTAAGATACTGCTTGTCCGTATCTATGGGTTGACCGAACACTTCAATCTCCCCAGCTGTACGAGAAATCAAAGACAAAATCATCTTCATGGTGGTTGTTTTCCCAGCTCCATTTGGACCTAGAAAACCATAAATCTCACCTTGTTGAACTGATAAGGAACTGAGGTTAACTACCTGAGTGTCCTTAAATCCCTTTTGTAAGTTTTTTATCTGTAAAACATTACTAATCATTATGAACTTTCTCCTTTAAACCAAATAATTTTCTATAATTTTGATTTCTATAAATCAAATTATCATGAGTATCTTTGATAACATCTCCACTACTCTTATCAACAAAAATGATAGAATCAACATAATTCACAATATCTAATTGGTGATCACTATTACCATTGTTTTGTCTGAATAAAATTGATTACTTAAAACAATGGTTTGGATTGCTCCACCACCAGCACCAAGAACGTTATCAAGTTCTTGAAGAGAATTCATTGCTTCAATCTCAATGAGATTCATTTGTTGTTTAGCCATTTGGAAATACCTCACTGATTAAAATATATTTGAGAAGTATCTCTATCTAGGTTATGTCTTTATTATAGACATGCTAGATTAATTTTAAACTAAGCTAACCTTAATTTTACATTAAGATTAAAGTGTTTTACCTTTTTTCACTCTTTTAAATGGTATAATATAGATAAGTGAGGTAAGATTATGAATTTCGAACAACAACTCCTGAATAAGCACATCCTTGTCATTGATGACGATAAAATTTTAAATTCTTCCATAAGAGATACTCTCACTGCCTACGGGTTTTCCAATCTAACATCAGCCTATGATATAGAATCTAGTTTGGACATGATTGAAACAGAGCAGTTCGACCTTTTCCTTTTGGACATTATGCTCCCCGATGGTGATGGCTACACATTAGCAAAACATATCCGAAAAAAAGGCGATACACCTATCCTCTTTCTGACTGCCAAAAATAATCCTGAAGATGAGGTAGCTGGTTTCAATGCTGGTGGTGATGATTATGTCATGAAACCCTTCATTCCAAAAAATCTTATCTATCGTATTATGGCTCTGCTCCGGAGAAGCTATAAATCAGAACAGGAAGCAATACAGATTGGACAGACTTTGGTGAATTTTCGGAATGCAACCGTACAAAAAAATGGAGCAGAAATTTCTATTACGCCAATTGAAATTCAGATTTTGAAAAAACTTTACGATAATAAAAATTACATCGTTTCAACCGAATCTCTCTGTGATACGATTTGGGGAGTGGATAGCTTTGGTTATGAAAACACTTTGACTGTACATATTCGGAAAATTCGAGAAAAAATAGAAGAAAATCCTTCAAAACCTCAATATTTAAAGACAGCTAAAGGGCTGGGATATAAATTGTTATCATGATTATGAACCAAACCAAAATTTTAAGGTATTCACTAAAGAAATTTATCTTTTTTTCCATCATTATCTTTATTACTAATATTCTTCTAATTGCCAGTTTTGTTTTCTACATTAAGGAAAAGCAAACTGCTACTGAGACTGTGAAAATAATTTCTGAACACATTACCATCACAAAAAATAACGTCCACATACCTAAAAATGATATTTCTAGTCTAAAAAAACAAAAGTTATGGCTCATGGTATTGGATAAGCAGACTGGAAAACAAGTGTACGAACAGTATAAACCTACAGAAGTTCCTTCGCAATTTGACTATGGGGACATTTTACAGTTTTCTCGCTATTATCTTTCAGATTATCCTGTTTTTAGTCAGATAAAAGGTGGCTACATCATTGTTGTTGGTTTTCCAAAAGATAAAATTGCTCGTTATAGTTATAATTACTTAGATATAGATAGTATTCGCTTGATTCCACTAGTAGCATTTGGAGTATTGCTTTTCAACTGCCTTTATTTCGCTTTTCTTTACTACTATGGTGTGACGCATATCAATCGTAAAATTGCGCCTCTTGTAACTGCTATTCAGAATCTCCCGGATGGTCTGAAAAATCCAATAAATTCTATATCAGAACTAGAATATCTTACAACTGCAATTAATCAAACCGATACTCTACTCAAAGAGAATGAAGTCTTTAAAGAGCAATGGATTTCAGGTATTGCACACGATATCAAAACACCTCTTTCTGTCATCATTTCTAACGCGTCCTTGTTAAATGATTCTGAACTAGATACACAGTCTAAAAAACATATCCCCCCAATATTGACGGAATCCTATTACATCCAAAATATTTTAAATGATCTAAATATAGTAGCTCGCCTTTCATCCGGTCATCTTCAATTAAATCAGACTGAAACAAAAATTATCCCCTTCTTCAAAGACATTCTCATCCATATTTTAAATCAAGAAATCTGGAATGATTTTGAATTTGAATTTGATTACGATTATTCACTTGTCAATCAATCTATCATGATTGAGCAGTTTTTAATCACAAGAGTTATCCATAATATCATCTACAACTCTGTTTTACATAACGAAAAGGGTTGCACAATAAGAATCCACTTATTCAAAAAAGATACAAATGTAATTGTCGAAATCAAAGATAATGGACAGGGAACTTCACCAGAAAAAATTGCTGAACTTAATGAATTATCTTTTAAAAACATTGATATTTCTAAAATTAGAACGACTGGAATTGGGCTAAAAATTTCAAAACAAATTGTTGATTTGCATCAGGGCTCTATTTCGTTTGCTAGTGTCCAAAATGAATTCTTTGAAAGTATCATTTCACTTCCGATTTTCAACATTACCAATTAGATAAAAAAAAGGAGAAGAACCATTAGAGTTTTCTCCATTTTTTTCATCTTATCTTCCACTTATACCCTGCCCAGTCTGCCAAGACAAGCAAAGCAAGGTTAAAGATTATAAAGAAAGTCGTAAAACCAAATAATCCATTCTGTGCCAAATCTTCCGTGTTGGAATTCTGTCAATATTTTGGACACATTTTGGGAGGAAAATTTGAAGGCTAGCGCCCTTCGGTTGCTGGACCCCTTCTACGACCAATTCTCTGTACTCTACAGGGGACTAGTCATTCAATTTTTGTTGAATTCTAGTTTCATTATAAAATATGATGTAATTTTTGACAATATCTGTTAGACTATCTTCAGTTATGTTTCTCCACTTATGGAGATAGAAGGTTTCAGACTTGAGAACAGAGTGAAACCATTCGATACAGCCATTATCTGCTATTTCGCCTCTTTTCTGAGAATTCTTACACTCCTGTTTCCAGCGATAAAGGTGGAGCGTTTGACGCCGAAACATTCTAAAATAATCGATACAGGGCACGTTTTCTTATACTCTTCTACTAGCTTGATAAGACTTACTTTGTCGATTCTCTTATCAAGTTCTGATACTTTTTTAGTAATTCTACCTGCAAACGTAACTGTTCCACTTCAGATAACTGTTTCATCCCATTACCATAAGTATATTGTTTCCCCACGGGTTGTTGGAAACGGTACAATTCATCATTCTGATACCATCGCTACCAGGTCTTGGCCTGACTAGCATTTTTGATGCTGAGGGTATCCATGATAACTTTATTTGATTTGCCTGCCTTCTTCATTTCGATACAGGCTAGCTTAGTTTCTACCGAATATGCTTTTTGACCATAACAAAACACCCCTGTTTCTAGTTTACCAGAATTCAACAGGAGTGTTTTCTTGTGTCTCATTTTATGGGTGCAGTGCCGACCTTAGGGATTCTTTCGTTCTCATATATACGTCATTAGTATAGGCCAATTTGATTTAAATTCCAAGAGAAATAACATTTTACATAAAAATCAGTGGGTATTTTACAATTTTTGCATATAATAGAGCTAAAAAGCAACTGGTTTTAAGAATTCGTATCTAAAACATTCGGAAATTCCCCTTAACCGTAGCGGAAAGTTGTTTTCTTCTCCTATTTATAATAGACTATCACTAACATTAGATGAAAAGGTGACTCTATGACTATAAATCAACTGCTTCAAAAGCTGGAGCCTACTAGCCCTATCCTTCAAGCTAACTTTGGAATTGAACGCGAAAGTCTTCGTGTCGATAGACAGGGAAAATTAGCACATACGCCTCACCCTTCCTGCCTAGGAGCTCGAAGTTTCCACCCTTATATTCAAACAGATTTTTGTGAGTTTCAGATGGAACTCATCACACCAGTTGCTAAATCTACCACTGAGGCTCGTCGATTTCTTGGAGCCATTACCGATGTAGCTGGACGTTCCATCAGTAAAGATGAACTTCTCTGGCCCTTGTCCATGCCTCCTCGTATCAACGCCCAAGAAATCCAAGTTGCCCAACTGGAAAATGAATTTGAACGCCATTATCGTAACTACCTGGCCGAAAAATACGGAACTAAACTACAAGCTATCTCAGGTATCCACTATAATATGGAACTAGGGAAAGATTTGGTTGAAGCCCTATTCCAAGAAAGTGACCAGATTGATATAATCGCTTTCAAAAACGCCCTCTATCTTAAGCTGGCTCAAAACTACTTGCGCTACCGTTGGGTGATTACCTATCTTTTTGGGGCTGCACCTATTGCTGAGCAAGGATTCTTCGACCAAGAAGTTCCAGAACCTGTGCGTTCCTTCCGTAACAGTGACCACGGCTATGTCAATAAGGAAGAAATACAAGTATCTTTTGCAAGCCTAGAAGACTATGTCTCTGCCATCGAAAACTATATCGAACAAGGTGATTTGATTGCGGAAAAGGAATTTTACTCGGCTGTTCGTTTCCGTGGACAAAAGGTTAATCGCTCCTTCCTTGACAAGGGAATCACCTACCTAGAATTCCGTAACTTCGACCTCAACCCCTTTGAGCGTATCGGTATTAGCCAAACTACCATGGATACCGTACACCTACTCCTTCTAGCCTTCCTCTGGCTGGATGCCCCTGAAAATGTTGATCAGGCTCTGGCTCAAGGTCACGCGCTGAATGAAAAAATTGCCCTCTCTCATCCTTTAGAACCTCTACCTTCTGAAGCTGAAACTCAGAACATTACGACAGCTCTAGACCAACTGGTGCAACATTTTGGGCTTGGTGACTATCATCAAGGGCTGGTCAAACAAGTTAAAGATGCTTTTGCAGATTCCAGTCAGACACTAGCTGCTCAACTTCTTCCTCATATAAAAGACAAGTCCCTTTCTGACTTTGCCCTTGACAAGGCGCTTGCCTATCATGATTACGACTGGACTGCCCACTATGCCCTTAAGGGTTATGAGGAGATGGAACTTTCTACCCAGATGCTGCTCTTTGATGCCATTCAAAAAGGGCTTCATTTTGAAATCCTAGATGAGCAGGATCAATTCCTTAAACTCTGGCATAAAGATCATGTTGAGTACGTCAAAAATGGTAACATGACCTCAAAAGACAACTATGTAGTTCCTCTTGCCATGGCTAATAAAACCGTGACCAAAAAAATCCTGGCTGATGCTGGCTTCCCTGTCCCTGCCGGCGACGAATTTACCAGTCTAGAACAAGGTCTAGCCTACTATCCTCTTATCAAGGGCAAGCAAATTGTGGTTAAACCAAAATCAACCAACTTCGGTCTGGGCATTTCCATTTTCCAAGAGCCTGCCAGCCTTGATAACTATAAGAAAGCTCTCGAGATTGCCTTTGCAGAAGATACAGCTGTTCTTGTTGAAGAATTTATCCCAGGAACCGAATACCGTTTCTTCATTCTGGACGGGCGTTGTGAGTCTGTCCTCCTTCGTGTCGCTGCTAATGTTGTCGGTGATGGCAAACACACCATTCGTGAATTAGTCGCTCAGAAAAATGCCAATCCATTGCGAGGCCGTGACCACCGCTCACCTCTGGAAATCATTAAGCTAGGAGACATCGAACAATTGATGTTGACTCAGCAAGGTTATGCACCTGATGATATTCTCCCAGAAGGGAAAAAGGTCAATCTCCGCCGTAACTCCAACATTTCTACGGGTGGTGACTCTATTGATGTCACTGAGACAATAGATTCCTCTTACCAAGAATTGGCAGCAGCTATGGCAACTAGCATGGGGGCCTGGGCTTGCGGGGTTGACCTCATCATTCCAGATAAAACTCAGCCTGCTAGCAAGGAAAAACCTCATTTCACTTGTATCGAGCTCAACTTCAATCCCGCTATGTATATTCACACCTATTGTGCTGAAGGTCCTGGACAAGCTATCACTCCAAAAATCCTAGACAAGCTTTTTCCAGAAGTTGCCACAAGTCAAACCTAAAACCTAATTCTTAGGAACAAACAAATCACCTTTATCTCGATGATATGATACCTCTTAAGTAGACAAGGTAAATACCTAAAATCTACGGCTCTTTGTCAACTTTAGTGGGTTGAAGAAAAGCTAAGCTCGAGAAAGGACAAATTTCGTCCTTTCTTTTTTGATATTCAGAGCGATGAAAATTCGCTTCTTGAAGTTTTCAAAGTTCCGAAAACCAAAGGCATTGCGTTTGATAAGTTTGATGAGATTATTAGTCGCTTCCAATTTTGCGTTGGAATAGGATAACTGAAGGTCATTGATGATTTTCCCTTCGTCCTTTAGAAATGTTTTAAAGACAGTCTGAAAAAGAGAATGAATCTTCTTTATATTGTCTTCAATGAGTCCAAAAAATTTCTCTGGTTCCTTATTCTGAAAGTGAAAAAGCAAGAGCTGATAGAGATTATAGTGGTATTTCAAGTCTTCTGAATAGCTCAAAAGCTTGTCTAGGATTTCTTTATTGCCTAAATTGTCAAATTAAGTTAGACTTTTCAAGTAACTCAGAAAAACTTGGTAGGGTGATTGAAATAGTTCTAATGGTAATTCATAGACTACCCTCTGTTCAGCTATTCCCCCTTCATCTGTAACAAAAAAATATTTCTCATGATGTCGCCAAATATGTTGTCCATAACCTTTTATTTCCTCAAACTTACTAACTTCTTCTCAGCCTAGTTTACTATATTTCATGTATGTTCTCCGATCTTTTCACTAATATCTTACATTACACCTTCAGGAATATCTCCTGTTGATCATTGTAACTATCTAGTTGACTGTTATACCAAACCCAGACTGTTAAATGGAATAGCTAGAGGAGAGATTACAGGTTGGAGTTTTTCAACTCTTCCCGTACTTGCATTAAGAGAAGGCCTAGCTTGTTCTTCCCAGAGCCATCTCCCCCATCAGCCCAGTAGTCGTCATTTCGTGTATGTTCGATGAGGATGGCATCTCCTGTTGCGACCAATCCCTTTGCAATTTCTGGATTTTGGCTAAATTTCATTCGAAGGGCCTGGAGCATCACCTCATCTTTGACCTCCTCCCAATCTGGTCTCAAGGGATTTTGACGATTGCGTCCCTCTAAGGCAGCATCCATTGGAGATGCTATCTGACGAATTTTTTCTTGAATTTGGGGCACTAAAAACTTTTGCGCTTGAAAATAATGCTCTGATGTTGGCCAGATTTTGCTTCCATCTGAAAAAGGGTAGGGAGCAAAATTGGACATAAAACCACAATCATCATTTACTTTATAAAATTTAATTTCTTTCACCTTCATCCTCGATTCCAAAATCTCTTAGTGATTTTTGCTTGTCTTTTAATAATTGTGTCACATAATCAGGCTCTACCTTTAAGAATAGCTTCAAGGTATCATGAATTCGCCAATAATTATCCTCAGGTTTGTCCATAATGGTTGAAAGGAAGTGTTTTAAGTAGGGGATGTATTCCGTATAATGTTCCTCACTAACCAAGCGATATATTTTTGAAATATCATAATATCCAGTCTCAGCCTGTTCGATGATTTTACAAACATAAGGACAAATTTCTCCTCTAGCCATCTTCTCTTCGCCCAAATCATACCGGCTCGCCCAATAATTTACGATATCATATAGAAAAATCCGATTCGTATCATCATAGCCATACAGACGATGCGAAATCATCCCTTCTAATTGCCCTTGACTGAACATCTGTGTCAAGACAGCAAAGCCTTCTCTAATTCCCCAAATGGTCAACAATCGAGAGGCTTGATAACGTAAATAGTCATCATCAATGTCCAATAATGAAGTCAACTTTTGAATGGTTTCCTCAGGAACATCCTCTAGATCAACATCTTCCAATATATCTGCATAATCAACCCCTTCAGGGACTTTATAAAATAAATCTTCAAATTCTTTATTGTTCATCACTTCTCCATTATTTGGGAAATTATTTTCAACGTCAATCCACTAAAGTCACTGGAAAACTATCTTCCCCTCTTTTCATTCTTTCTTCCATTTCTTTCCACTCAATCACTAATTTATACAGTTCTTCAGTTGGAATAAAGCAAGGGCTCCTAATATTTCTTCCTCAAATTGGAAGTAAACTGCATTCTCTTATTCCGTTACATGACATAGAAAAAAGTAACTATCACAATCAATAATATATAGAGAGTACCAAAAATAATGATATGTAATCGTAAGATTCTGTCATGACCTGGATACCTTTCAACGTAGCCTTGTTTAGGTTTTTGGGGATTACACCATACCGTCATTTTAGAACCAATTGGGAATATTTTTCTTAAATCTAATACATGATAAGGACTTCTGATAAATTTTGTATCAAATACGTCAGCTTTCGCTTTTTTCGAAGTTGTTGTTTCAAAAGTTGAATAAGAGAAACGTTTTTGATATATTTTTCCTTCTACCACATATTCAACAACTGGTAAGGCAGCTAAATCCGAACCATTTAAATAACTATGTTTAACCACTTCTCCAATAACTTGCATAGTTGAATATTTCTGGATATTCTTCTCCCTTTTATAGAATAAAAAATATATTAAAAGGAGGAAGCCAAAAAAAGCTGTGAAGGTGAATATTATTTGAATATATAGGGCTTTCGTCATTTTACAACCGCCTTACTATTTAAAATATATGAATAGAATTTAGTTTAAGGATTTTCTTTATTCCTTTGCCAATCATTCTTTAAACTCACTTTTGTTTAAATCCTATTCTACCAAAATATACCCATGAATTCATACTAAAACAAAAAGAGAGCAGCAAACTGAGCTGCTCTCCATTTTGTTTATTTTTCGACCATACCGCCCTTGATAAGACTGTCTTTCGTTACTGAATAACTAACGGTTTTGTCATCTAGGGGATGAAATCCTGGGACGATTTCTTTTAATTTATTAAAATCGATTTTTGTGTAATCAATGGTATTGCGGATATAAAAGATTCCGTCTTTGTATTCTGATGTCAGTTCAAATCCATGGCCCATCAGATCTTTGAATTTTTCTTGGCTCTTAGCAACGGCTTCTTTCATGGTTTCAAGGGGATTCTCACCAGGAACTTTTGAGACGTCGTAATCATCAACTTTTTCTTGTAATAACAAGGTATCTCCCTTGTAATACAAGGTTACAGTGGTCTTACCTGCTTCATCACTCGTTTCAAGAACCGTTTTTTGTGCACCTGCTAGTGCATCTTCTTTTTTGCTTTCATCAGTTGATGACTCTTTTTTCTTTTCTTTAGCAGATGATTTGCTTGTTGCTTTACTGGTCGCTTTAGTAGACGATGGACTAGTAGATTTTGTACTCTCTTTTTGTCCGCAACCAGCTAAAAGAAGACCCGCTGTCAAGAAGACGGCTAACATTTTTGTGGTTTTATTCATTTTGAATACCTCACTTTTTATGATGGTTAGGGAAATGACTGACGTCTGAAACGAGTCATTTGGCAAGATCAACTGTCGTTTTAGATGTTATTAAAAAAGTCTCAAAAATGATGTTCGCAGTCCCTCCTTATCGATCATTGTAGCCATCTGGGTGGCTGGAATGCCAAGCCCAGGCTGTTTGGATAATGGTTTCGATATTGTCAAATTTTGGTTGCCAGCCGAGGATGGCACGCGCCTTCTCAGATGATGCGATCAGGGTATCAGGATCTCCTGGTCTACGATCAGCCAGCTCAAGTGGAATTGGATGTCCCGTCACCTTTCTGGCTGCTTCTACGATTTGAAGATTGGAGAATCCAGTCGACGAGCCCAGGTTAAAGGCAGTCGATTCATTCCCTTTTCGCAGATACTCCACTGCTAAAAGATGGGCATCCGCCAAGTCAAATGGATGGACATAGTCCCGAACATTGGTGCCATCTGGTGTCTGGTAGTCATTTCCAAAAATAGAGATCTTCTCGCGTTTTCCTTGGGCCACTTGAAAGACGATCGGCAAGAGATGGGTCTCTGGTCCATGGTCTTCCCCGATGGATCCGTCTAGCTTAGCACCCGCTACATTAAAGTAACGAAGGGGCACATACTTGATGCCGTAGGCTTGATCAGCCCAACGCATGATGGTTTCCATCATGAGCTTACTTTCACCATAAGGGTTGATTGGTTTTTGCGGAGTGGTTTCAAGAATCGGAATTTCTTCTGGAATGCCGTAGGTGGCAGCAGTTGAAGAAAAGACGATGTAGTGCACCCCACATTCATGCATGACTTCCAAGAGCTTGACCATGCCTGCTGTATTGTTATCAAAATATTTCAATGGATCGGCCATGGATTCAGCGACCAGTGAGTAGGCCGCAAAGTGGATGACCGCATCGATATCTGCATGTTCCTTAAAAACAGTGCGCATAAAGTCTTGATCCGCCAGGTCTCCTTGGTAAAAGACAGCATCTGGATGCACCGCTGCACGGTGGCCTGTGACCAGGCTATCGACCACGACGACTTTTTCCTGTCCTTCATTGACCAAGCGGTCCACCATGTGGGAACCGATATAGCCAGCTCCTCCGAGTACGAGTATTGCCATTTGTTTTCCTTTCGCTTCTTGTCTTCTCTCTTATTGTACCAAATTTCTGCCGCTTCTCCATACTTAAAGTGTCGCAACAAAGCGTCTAAAGGCAGCTTGTCCTTCTGCTGTTCGCTTGTAGACTCCAGCATCTTCGAGCACGCGCGAAAAGATCTGGCCAACTGATTCACGGACAAGGGCTTTTGCCTCTGCTTCGTCTGTGATGGCTGGGTGAGTGGCTTTCAAATCATCTGCCCAAGCCTGGTGGTAGGTTGCCACTGTGCTCTCACGCCCAAGCAAATAGTCTTGAACCTGCTTGAGCTCTTCTTTGAGACGAGGTGGCAAAATGGCCAAGCCCATGACTTCGATCAGGCCGATATTTTCTTTTTTGATGTGTTGCACATCCGCGTGTGGATGATAAATGCCATCGGGATGCTCTGGTGAGGTTTGGTTGTCACGGAGCACCAAGTCCAGTTCATAATGCCCATCACGAATCCGTGCAATGGGGGTAATGGTATGGTGGGGCTGACCATCGGATACCGCTAAAACTTGAGCCGCTGGATCCGAGTAGCCTCGCCAGGCTGTTAGGATATGGTCTGCCAGGGCAATCAATTGCTCCTTGTCAACTGAATTCAAACGAAGAACTGACATGGGCCAGTTAACAATTCCTAGTGACACTGCTTCAAATCCCCCAATGGTGAAACTTTCCTCAACAAGAGCCAGCTCCATAGGGAAGGTGTGGCGTCCGCCTTGGTAATGATCATGAGTCAGGATGGATCCCCCTACAATGGGAAGATCTGCATTGGACCCTGCAAAATAGCCTGGAAAAGTCTCGACAATGGTCAAGAGTCGCTCAAAGGTCTTGCGACTAATGGCCATGGGCACATGCTGGCTATCAAGGAAAATGCAGTGTTCATTGAAGTAGGCATAAGGGGAATACTGGAAGCCCCAATCATGACCGTCCATATCAAAGCGGATGATCCGATGATTGGCCCGGGCTGGATGGTCTAGGCGGCCTTGATAGCCTTCATTTTCAAAGCACAATTGGCAGGCTGGATAATGACTGGCTTTTGCAAGCTTGGCCGCTGCAATGTCTTTAGGATCTTTTTCAGGTTTTGACAGATTGATGGTGATTTCGAGAGAACCGTAGGGAGTTTCAGCCTCAAAGGCAATATTTTGCGCAATGGCCTCTACCTTGATGTAATCATTGCGTTTAGAGAGGGCATAGAAATCCGCAATCGCGTCTTCTTTGGACTGACGGTAGGTCTCCCAGAAACGATGGTTGACCTGACTAGGGCTAGGGGTGATCCAATCCATCAACTCCGCACCCAAACTGTCTTTTGCGGCCATACTATCCTGGATCTTGCTATTTGCAACAGCGATCTCTACCAGCTGATCTTTAAGTGCGATCAACTCTTCTTTTTGAGCTGGGGCGTCTAGCCCTTCTTCTCCAACGCGACTCATGATGCGATTTTTTAGATAAATCCGATCCATCTCTTCGTAATCACTCGCCGCAATGACGGCTGTGACAAATGCGTCTAAAATTCCCTGATTCATTGATTCTCCTTCTTACGTTTTAAATAGTCTCTGACAGCATCCAAATCCTGGAAAACTTGTTCTGCTTTAGTTAAGAAAGACTGTGCTGGTACTTTTAAATCTGGAACACATATGACTGGGATTCCAGCCCGATAGGCTGCTTCAATCCCTGCTTCACTATCCTCTAGCACTAAGCAATTCTCTGGTAAAGCATTCAAATCACTACAAGCCTTTAAAAATATATCTGGGTAAGGTTTACTTCGTTTGACATCTTTTGCAAAAACTAAATGGTCAAATAGGGACAGTATCCCATTGCTATCCAAGATCATTCTAGCCCGAGATTCAACACTTGAAGTTGCTAGGGCGATTGGGATGCCCTCTGTTTTCAAAAAAGTAAGTAAATTCTTAGCACCTTTTTTTAAATGAACACCTTGGGCTAAGATTCGACCTTCTAGTTCATAAACTTTAGCCAAGGTTTGGTCAAAGTTCCAAGGTAAATCATAGGTATCCAAAAACCGTTGAACATTCTCCTCTTCCCTATGTCCACTGTAGTCTCTAGAATAAGTTTCTTCTGTGAAAGGAATTCCAAAATCTCTAAGCAATTCTTGATAAACTTTTAGAGAAATGATTTCAGTATCGGCTAATAAGCCATCTAAATCAAATATTACAGCTTCCATTATTATCACCTAGTCTAAAACTCGTGTCCCTGCCGCAACTTCTGCAATATAAAAGCTAGGCGCATAGCCAACGACTTCTTCATAGCGTTTGCCGACAGCTTCTTCAAATGCTTCAACTTTATCTTTGTTTACGAGAGCGATGGCGCAACCGCCAAAGCCTGCTCCTGTCATACGAGCACCCAAGACGCCTTCTTGTTCCCAGGCTGTATGCACCAAGGTATCCAATTCTAGACCTGTCACTTCGTAGTCATGCTCCAAGGATACGTGGGAAGCATTCATGAGATGGCCAAATTCTTCTAAATCACCTGCTTCAAGTGCCTTATGAGCTTGGAGGGTTCGTTGGTTTTCAAGTACAGCATGGCGAGCCCGTTTGATGCGATTGGCATCCTTGATCAAGTAGCTGTAGGCATCAAAAGACCAGAGATCCAATTCTCCTAAGGTTTGGATATCCAATTTTTCTTGGAGTTCAGAGACGGCGGTTTCACATTCTGAACGACGTTCATTGTATTTTGAATCCGCTAATTCCCGGCGTTTGTTGGTATTCATGATGACTACGACATTGTCTTTGAGGTCCAGCGGTACCAGATCATACTCTAGGGTGTTGGTATCGAGATAAATAGCCCGTTGATCCGCCCCCATACCGATGGCAAATTGGTCCATGATCCCAGAGTTGACTCCGATGAAGTGATTTTCGGTTTGTTTGCCGATCTTGACCAGATCTAGACGATCTAAGTGAAGATCATATAGTTTCTCAGCGATGACGCCAATCAAGAGCTCAAGGGAGGCTGAAGAAGAAAGACCGGATCCATTTGGAATATTACCATAAACATAGACATCCATACCGCTATCAATGACATGACCCGCTTCTTGCAAGAAATGGAGCACACCTTTTGGATAGTTGGTCCAGTTGTGCTCTTTTTCAAAGTGGAGATTTTCAAGTGGAACTTCAATGATCCCCTTGTCTTCAAAGTTTCCTGAGAAGAAACGCAAGACCTTATCCTCACGCTTTCTTGCAGCTCCGTAGGTACCAAGTGTGATGGCTGCTGGGAAGACATGACCACCATTATAGTCAGTGTGTTCACCAATCAGATTGATCCGTCCTGGTGAAAAGAAAGTGTGATCTGCTTCTGCTCTAAAGACTGTTTGAAAAGCTTCCCGAATTTCTTGAGTATTCATTGAGATTACCTCACTTATATAGTTATTTACCACTAGTGTAACCCCTTTCATGCGACAAATCAATTATTTTACTAAATTTTTAGTAAAATTCGCTAATATGACGAAACCTATGATATACTATAAGAAAGAAGGAGAAAACGAATGGCCACATTAAAGGATATTGCTAACCTCGCAGACGTATCCATCGCCACTGTCTCTCGTGTTCTGAACCAAGATGCCAGTCTTTCTGTAACGGAGGAAACCCGCCACAGAATTTTGACTGTTGCTGACGAACTAGGCTACACCAGACATCAGAAAAGTGGGAACTTTAAAAAAGAAAAACAGCAAATTGTCATCATCCAATGGAAAAGTGAAGAGGGAGAACTGGACGACCTCTACTATTACAACATCCGCTTAGGCATTGAAAAAAGAGCACAGGATCTCGACTATGGGATTCTCCGCTATTTCAATGATATTCCTTTTCGATTAGGTGAGGAAGTTATTGGGGTCCTTTGTATCGGAAAGTTTAGTAGGGTTCAGATTGTCGAGTTAGAAAGGCTAGACAAACCTCTGGTTTTTGTCGATAGTAACACCCTTAACCAAGGCCACCCTTGCGTCGCGACTGAATTTGAAAATGCTGTACAGACTGCTCTTTCCTATTTACGAAAACAAGGCTGTCAAACAATTGGGCTCCTTAGCGGTGAGGAAAAAACAACTGACCTATTGGAAAGTATTCCCGATCCTCGGCGACGAGCCTATCGAAACTATTGTATTGAAAGAAGTATTTATCACCCTGAACTCATCCTCACTGGAAGTTTTACAGCTCAATCAGGCTATGACCTCATTTCCTCTAAGCTTCAGTCTGGCTTACCCTTACCAGATGCCTATTTTGCTGCGAGTGATAGTTTAGCCATTGGGGCTCTCCGGGCTTTTCAAGAGTCCGGCATTAAGGTCCCTGATGATATCCAACTCATTTCCTTTAATGATACCAGTTTAGCCAAGCAAGTCTTTCCTCCCCTCTCTACCATCACCGTTTTTACAGAAGAAATGGGACGAACCGCAATGGATGTACTAAATAAACAAGTCCTATCTCCGAGAGAAATACCAACCCTCACTATGCTAGGAACCAAGCTAACTATTAGAGAAAGTACGAAGAATGGATGATCCTCCATCCTTTCCGAGATTAAAAAACTATGAAAACACACGAAATCCTCTTTCAGACCCTTGCTCAGGCAGATGATTATGTCAACGGAGAGCAGCTGGCAAAAGAATTAGGTGTTTCCCGCACCTCTATCTGGAAGGCCATCCAACGTCTAGAAAAAGATGGGGTTGTCATCGAATCCCTCAAAAAAAAGGGCTACAAACTGGTCTCTGGCGATATTCTGCTTCCTGAAGTGATCGCAAAAAATACCCAATTGACCGTTTCCTTAAACGAACAATGTAGCTCCACCCAATTGGACGCCAAATTAGGCATAGAAAGCCATCAAGAAGGCAAGGCGCTCTACCTGGCCAATTCGCAGTCCGCTGGAAAGGGCCGCTTTGGTCGTGACTACTACTGCCCCGATCAAGGGGGCATCTACATGTCCCTTCATCTCAAGCCTCAATTACCACATGTAGAGCTCCCTCCTTATACCCTCATGGTCGCTGGAGCCATCTACAAGGCTATTAAAAACCTGACCCTGATCGATATCGATATCAAATGGGTCAATGATATTTACTACCGCCATAAAAAAATTGGGGGAATCCTCACCGAAGCTATCACGTCGATTGAGACTGGTCTCGTCACGGATGTCATTATCGGAGTCGGTCTCAATTTAGCCATCCCTACTCTCCCAGAAGAGCTAGAAAGTAAGGCTGGTTCCTTATTTGAAGGGCCTTGTCCCATCACCCGCAATGACCTCATCAGTGAGATCTGGAAGGAATTCTTCCAAACGGATATTGATGAGCTGGTCTACCTCTATAAAGAGCGCTCCCTGGTCCTAGGACGAACTGTCACTTTTGAGCAAAATCAGCAGACCTATCAGGGTCTCGCTAAAGACATCTCCGATACCGGCCAACTCTTGGTGCAATTAGACAATCAAGAAGAAATCTGGCTCAATAGCGGAGAAATCTCTTTGACCAGATGGTGAAATCACGTATAGAAAAGAGGCTGGGACAAAAGTCCTAGCCTCTCAATTGTTTTTGGATTGTCGAGCAAGACGCAGTGGTGGAGTGGGCTCTACTACTCTGATTTCATCAGCTTTTACAGCCTTACTCAACTGTGCGGAGGTGGGACGACGAAATCGAATTCTAACGAATTACCGATTTCTGTCCCACTCTCTTTTTATTCTTGTGTCTCTTTGGGCAGTTCCATGCGGAAGCGCAAGCCCATAGCCGTTTTATCAAATTGATAGGCCAGTTCTTCATGGTCTAGCAAGTGTTGGACTACGAAGAGTCCCAAGCCACCTTCCTTCTTCTGACGGCTAGCGGTCATTGGTAGCTCGGCGGTCTCTACCATTTCCTGGCTGGTGTTTTCAACCGCCAAGTGAGTCCCTTCCTCTTCGAGGCGGAGCTGGATCTCTCCACCGGCATCCGAATGCTTAACGGCATTACTGATGACATTTGAGAGAACCAATTTCAGAATCGCTGGGTCCATATAGACTGCTTTGTCAGGGATCTGATTGTCAATCGTGAGAGTGCGGGATTGAGCCAAGACCTTGTACTGGTCGAGGATCTGCTCTACGACCTGATCCAACTGGATCCACTCCTTATCTCCGGCCAATTCTTGGACAGAGGACAGGGACAGGATTTCTAGGACGATCTGGTTCATCTCATCGACGATATCGAGGGAGACCGACAGATAGCGGTCCCGATCCTTGTAGCGGCCAATCTTATCCCGCATATTTTCTAGGATAATCTTCAAGCTGGCTAGAGGCGTCTTGAGCTCATGCGAGGCCCCCCGTAGGAATTCCACCTTCATCTGCTCCAACTTCAGATTTTCCTGTTTTTGCTGCTCTAGATTGTCGATCACTTCTAGGAGATGGTGATAGAGGTCGTTGATCTGTTGCTTGAGAACGCCGATCTCATCCTGCGAATGAATGGGAAGACTGGCTGTCCGATCCAAGCGCTTCATCCGCTTGGTCATCTGCTTGATCTCAAGGATCGGAGCAGAAATCAGGCGGGCATAGAGATAGGAAGCGATCAGCGACAGGACAAAGGAAGCAAGGAGACTATAGGGAAGAAAGCCCAGACTGATGTCTCGTGCTTCCTTTTGCGAATCGACGGTCGCCAAGAATTGCAAGGTCAAGTCCTTTCCCTCTTTTGTCTGGATCTTTCGCTCCTCAATAACCAGGGAATTGTTCTGGCTGTCAGGGTTCAGGAGCAGGTCATCCTTGACCTCTATGGCATTTTGTTTTTCCTTTCCTTTGATAGACACCTTGATATCATTGGTCTTGGAATAAAGGTCGATGACGGACTCAATGGTTCCTTCTTCCTGGCCTTGAAAACTCTTGGCCAGGGCTTGCGATTTCTTCAAGATCGTCTGGCGCTGGGACTCGATATAGGTTGATGGGAAAATAAAGTAAACCGAAGCGTGTAGAAGGATAACTAAGCCACTAAAAAGGGCAAAGGTGATCAGAAAGATCTTTGCAAAGATACTCCGTTTGGTCATGGTCTCTCCAATTTATAGCCGACATTGCGTACCGTTACGATACAGTCCAGCTCTAGTTTTTTTCGTAGTTCCTTGATATAGACATCAATCACCCGGTCAAAAGGAATCTCCTCTGTCTCCTTCCAGACGGCATCGAGGATCTGAGAGCGGGTCCGGGCCTTGCCCTCATGCTGGAGCAAGTATTCCAAGATTTCCAACTCCTTGGCATTCATGGAGATGGCCTGCCCAGCTAAGCTGGCTGTGTAGCTCTCAAAATCCACCCGTGCCTCTCCATAGGTGAAGACCCGAGAAGGCTGGAGCTTTTTAAAAATAGCTTCGATACGGACCTTCAAGAGGGACAAGGAGAAGGGTTTTTCCAGGTAGCCATCTGCCAACTCTCCAAAGGCTGTCAACTTATAGTCCTCATCATGGAAGGCCGTCAGCATGAGAACAGGAACTGAGCTGGTCTTCCGGATGGTCTTGAGGACCTCCAAGCCATTGAGAATAGGTAGCTGGATATCCAGCAAGACAAGATCCGGCGCTTCTCTGTGAAAGAGGTTCAGGGCCTCCTGCCCATCGCCTGCTTCAAAGACCTCATAGCCACATTCCATAAGATAGTCGCTCATCCCTTCGCGAATCAGGACTTCATCTTCTACGATTAGTATCTTCATACACTTTCCTTTTATCTAAGAAACTTCTTCTACCTCCTATTATACCCTATTTCTATTTTAGGAAACAATCTCTTATTCGACATCCACCAAGAGATCTTTTGGTTTCTTATGCAAGAGCCATTGTGAAGAAAGGATGGATACCAGAATTAAGAGCAGCCCACCGACCAAGACAACAACCAGCAGTTGGCTCGGTTGGATGTCCATATGGAGGTCTGTCAGGGTCTTACTGAAGCTTTCTGCCTCAGCTCCTCCACCAAGGTTGGCTGCAGAGGATTCTTGAGCCATTTGTTTGGCAATGCCACTGGTTACATTTTTAAGCACCGTATCTCCCACTGCTTTGGCAAGAAGACCTGCGACTCCATAGGAAAGGAGGAAGGCTGGGATGGAAATCATGACTAATTCTGCCACGAATTGTCTCGCAATCTGTACCTTAGAAAGTCCTAGAGCCAATAAGATTCCCACTTCTCTGCGACGGGCATTTAGCCACAAGACGAGGAGAAGGGTGAGAAGCAAGCTAGCAAAGATAAGGCTACCGATAAACAAGTAGTCCGCCACTTGGAACATGCTGCTGATAGATTTTTGCAAGGCTGGGTAGTTAGAAGAACTCTTGACTAGGTCATAGAGGTTCCAGTCAATGTCGAGTGCTTTGATTTTTTCGATCAAGGCATCCAGGTCCTGATCCCCTTTGGCAAAGAAGGTCGCATCCTCATAGGTAGCTGTTTGGACGGTATTGCCGTAGAGCTTGGCAGCTGTATCCAGGTCAGAAATGAGGGTATCTTCATACAACTCTTGGGCGTAAGTTAGAGGAGCTTGGTTCTTCCCTGAGAACAGACCCTTAATGGTCACTTCGACGGTTTCATTGGCCCCTTTTTCATTGTCAGCATCGTAGAGATTGGACTTGAGACGCACCTTATCGCCCACCTTGAGGCCATTCTTTTTCGCCAAATCTTCGTGCATGAGGATTTGATTTTTGTCCTTATCGGTCAGGTGCTCTCCTTGGACCAGCTTGTAGGCTCCAGAGACAAACTTATCTTCTTTAGAAGAGTCATTGACCCCCGTCACCATCAGGGTGTTTTTAAAGTATTTGGCCCGCTCTGGAGATTGATTTTGCAGGGTTTCTTCAGTCTCAATGATCTCGTGGTCTATGATATCTGCGATGGCATTGATCCGCCTGATGGAGGAAGTGATCCCCTCTACCTGGCTGATTTTTTCAATATCTTCTCCTCTGAGATTCCCAGCTCCCCGAGGGGTTCCCGGATTGGTCCTGCGGTTGATCTGCATGGAGAAGCTATTGGTGATGGATCCCAGACTTTCCGATGAAGCTTTTTGGGTCGCTCCCTTCATGGAGAGTCCGATCAAGCTCAAGGTCCCCATGAGGAGAATGATGGCAAAGAGCAAGAGAGACTTGGGCCATTTACGTGTGATATAAGCAAAAGCATTGCGCAACATAGCATTCCCTCCTTACTTGCTCTTCTCAACGAGGCTACGGCGACTCAATTCCAAGACCACATCGGAGGCCTCTGCCACTTCCTTACTGTGGGTGACGACGACGACACATTTTTGGCGTTCCTTGGCCAACTTCTTCAAAATGGCAATGATGTCACCGGCTGTTTGTTCGTCAAGGTTTCCTGTCGGCTCATCTGCCAAGATGACAGGCGCTTCTGAAACAAGCGCACGCGCAATAGCCACCCGCTGTTGCTGCCCTCCAGATAGTTGCAGGACATTGCGTTTGATTTGCGTTTCGTCCAATCCCAACTCCAAGAGAATGTCTTTCCCAGCTTGTTTGTTGACCAGACGGACATTTTCAAGTGGCGTCAAATAGTCAATCAGATTGTAATTCTGAAAGACCAGGGAGACATGGTGCTTGCGGTGGTAGCTAGACCCTTTGGTCTGGATGTCCTCCCCATCAAAGAGAACCTGCCCCTTCTTGGGATTGTCCAGACCAGCCAAGAGTGAGAGGAGGGTCGATTTCCCTGCTCCAGACTGACCGATAATGCTGTAAAATGTCCCATTTGCGAACTGATAGTTCACGTCTGAGAAGATCTCTTCTTGGTAGCTTTGGTAACTATAGGATACATGTTTGAGTTCTAACATAGGTGTCATTTCTCCTTAACTCATTTTTGTTAATATTTCTTTTGGACTCTTACGCCAGATCATGCTGGTCGTTACACCGAGCGACAGAAGGATCAAGCACAAGAGGCTAGCATAGGCAATTCCTAAGGAAAGGCCTTGAGGGATTTGGTTGAGTAATTCTAGAGTCTGCTGTTGACCCGTCTGTCCGACAAACTGCTCTAAGAAACGATGGCTGACCATCCGACCGATGAGAAAGGCTGGGATCACTGCTAGTAAGGATACCAGCACCACTTCCAAGAGGAACTGTCTAAAGATCCGGCCCTTGCTCTTCCCAATGGATAAGAGGACCCCGATTTCGTGGATCCGCTCCCGTGTCCAGAGACTGAGTAAGAGCGATAGGGCACCAGCTCCTGTCACCAGGAGGACGATCATCATGATCCGTACCAGGCCTTCTAAGGTCTGAGAGGATTCCTTCATCTGGTCAAAGGCCTTGCGATCTTCGACCACGCGTAGCAATTGCCAATCCAGATCCAAACTTTTGACTTGCTTCAAGAGGGCATCGATTTTCTCAGGATCTTTGACGCCAAAGGTGACCTGGGTCACTTCTTGCTGACTGAGACCAAGAAGCTTAGTCGCATCCTCATAAGGGAGGTAGACTTGGTTTTCACTCAAATCAGAGGTCATTCCTGTGAATTTTTCCTGTTTCTTACCCGAAAAGATCCCAACGATTTTAAAGGTTTGCTCTTTGGTAGGAGTCTCCCCCATCTGAAAGCTGGATAAGGTCAAGGAATCTCCGACCTTTAGCTTGTTCTTCTTAGCCAACTCTTCGTGGATCAAGATCTGTCCGAGAGCCTTGTCGGATAAGTGTTTTCCTTGCACCAGTTGGAAACTGCTACTCCGGAAATCCAGGTGATGGTCTGTCTTCTGAGTAAAGACAGCACCTAGCGCTTGCTTGGCTTCCTGACCCAGATCATCCCGCTCTACCGACTGCTGTCCAGTCACCGCTTCTTTACCAAGAATACGAACGGGACTTTCATATTGAGGAACCATGGATCCTACCCCAGCTAACTGCTGCACCTTTTCAGCTTCCTTCAGAGCAAAGGGAGTATCCCCCTGCTTACTGGTCAGGGCAAAGCTAGTCCCAGCCGACTGTTTGATATGGTCCTCCAGCCTTCCTCCCACTTGCATCAGTGAAAAACAGAAATACAAGCAAGAGAGGATTAAGAGGAGAATCAAAAAGAGAACTAGATTCCTCGTTCTTTTTCGAGAAATATAGGCGATTGCCTGTTGTAAGAGCATGATCTCACCCTCCATTTCAAGGTCCACGACAATACAATGTGGACGCTTTCATCATTTGTTATAGTTATTATAGAAAAGAAATGTGAAATGTTTATGAAATAGAAAAAGTTTCCTAGATTTTCTAGGAAACTTCGGATTGAGAAAAAGTCACCAGAGAAACTTTCCTTAGGTGAGGTCGGACGTCAGCGAACTTCTTCGAAGTTCCATGACTTAGTTTTGGACCTAAAGTTCCAAAACTCCCGAGTGCTAGAAACAATTATGTTTCTAGCACTTTTCTCACAGCGGAAAGTTTCAGCATATGTTTGAATAAGGCTAAAAGTCTATATCATTTATTCTTTTCAGCATCACTTAGTTTTTTAGCAAAAAAAGTTGTGCTACTCTCTATCGTTTCCTAAAAACTAGGAAACTTTATTCGATTTAAATAATATTCTGTAAAACATACGTCCCACTTGCTTGACTTTATTTTTCAAAGATTTCTCTTTCTTGGATCCTTGAAAAGATATGATCGGTCAGTCGAACATTCAAGAAGCTCCAAAGAGCAAAACCACCAAAGGTAAAGAGATAAATAGCTGTCAGTAACCGTTCAGGACTACTGAGACTGATATAAACCACTGCCAGATTGAAGAAGATAAGAAAGATGATTTGAATAGGATTTAAGAGAGCAATGAGGAAACTATTCAGACAGACCTTTTTTGTAGGATCTTCAAAGAGGCCGATATAAGGGAAGATCAAGGTCATCCCTCCACATAGAAGGACGATAAAGGGAAGCAAGATCCAAATCCCATACTCACTTAAGAAAGCCGTATTTGAAAAAAGACAGTAATCCAGATAAAGAAGGGCAGATAGTCCTAGGCAGGTCAGCCAAATCACCGTCGCTTGCTTGAAATTAGCTCGAAAGAGACGGAAAAAATGAAAGACGAGATCCGTATCTTCCCCTTTCAACAAGCGGTGCCACATGGTTGCTAAAGCCGTAAGCGATGCACCGATCGTGAGAATCGGAAGGCAGCAAACGATAAACAAGGTATTCAAGATAATGATGTCTGTCAACCGGGTCAAAGTCTTGACCAAGCGTCCATCCAATGAAAATAATTTTTGCATCTTCTTCTCCTTGTTCTTCATCTCAATTTCTGCTACTTCCTCTAGGGAAGCACTCAGGGGCTCTACGCCCCTGAGTTACTTACTTGAATCCATTTAGCCCCCTGTTACTTCACTTCTTTTTGGTAACGATCATAGGCATCCTGTTGAATCTTCATAAAGTCATCAATGCCCATCTTCTTCAAGGTTGCTTTGTAATCATCCCAATCCTTTTCGACGCCACCTTCTACTACCCATTTAGAAGCTTGTTGGGTAACATAGGAGTTGATATCGACATAAATAGAGGACAATTTGTTCAATTCTTCTTGAGAGTAGATGACATTTGGATAAGCTGGCAAAGCATATTGTTTCAATTCTTTGTCCATCTTCAATTTGAGACCATCACCTTGTGTTTGGTCGATGTCGACATGACTATTGATATCATCTGACACATATTTTGGTCCAAAGTCACGAAGGGAATTGATCCAAGCCCATTCATCGGCAGATTTACCATCTTTTGGAGCCAAGACCTTGTACTTATCGCCATCTTTTTCAGTCGCAATACCAAAGGATCCATAGAAGTTTTGGATGCTGGCATCATCCGTGTAGAATTTATCCAACCATTTGAGCAATTTTGCAGGGTCCTTGCACTTATTCGTGATCAGGATTTCATTGCGTCCATAGTTCAAATGATCTGGGTCAGAAATGACATATTGTTTGCCATCTGGGCCTTTCAATGCTGGAAGAGGAGCATATTCGCTGGCATGTTGGCCAAAGGTTGCATCTGCTGTCCAACCACTTGATACACCGACACGCGCCACTCCCTTGTCCATCCGTTTGGCAACAGACATGGAGGTATCTTCTGTAAAGAGTTCAGGGTCGATCAAGCCTTTCTTGTAGGCTTCATGCATAGCCGCTATCCCTTGTTTATAACTTTCTTCCGTCCGGAGGTAGACCGGTTTGCCATCTTTGACGGACATTTCATAGGTATTATCTCCACCCAGACGGTTGTTGAATGGCAAGATATAAGAGAAGGTCGGATCAAAGTTACCAGAGCCAAATGGAATTTCATCATTGACATCCCCATTGCCATTAGCATCCTTGTCCTTAAAGGCTTGTAAAACAGTCACCAATTCGTCATAGGTTTCCGGCATCTTCAAGCCAAGGTTGTCTAACCATTTCTTATTAATAAAGAGCTGGTTGCCGACGATTGGCCGCATTGGCAATTTCTTAGGTAGGCTGTAAATATGACCATCTGGGTTGGTCACCATAGCTTTTAATTTTGGTTCTTTTTCAAAGGCCTTGTTCAAGTTGGGCATATTATCCTTGATCAAATCTTCCAATGGAATGAACATATTTTGGTTCTGAGCGATTTCAGAATCCGTGAAGGCATTGGATCCCAAGAAAGCATCTGGTAAATCTCCACTGGCAACAAGAACGGATTTCTTATCAGACCAGTCTGCAGCCACCATGGTATCCCATTTGATCTTGATACCTGATTCCTTGGCTGAATCATCTAGAAAACCTTTGTGATAGTCTTCCCCCCAATCCGACCAACGAACGGTCGTGATCTTGAAGGTATTTCCATCATTCTTGTCGTTGCTTGATTTATTTGTGGAAGCTCCACAAGCCGTCAAGCCAGCTAAAGCAGCTGCTCCAAAGAGCAGATAGGCAAATTTCCTGTTTTTCATGATCTTCTCCTATTCTTTCAAGGCCCCTATCATGACACCTTGATTAAAGTATTTTTGGACGAATGGATACAGCATCATAATCGGTGCTGTTGAGATAACGATGGCTGCATATTTCATCATATCAGCCTTGATACGGAGGTCAGAAGCTACCTCCCCTGTTGCTTGCGATTGCAACATTTGATTACTAATTAAGAGACGGCGCAGGATCAGTTGTAGGGGTTGGAGATTTTCATTGGTCAAATAAATCAGGGCATTGAACCAAGAATTCCAGATCCCTACTGCTGTCCAAAGTCCAATAACGGCAATAATAGCCTTGGACAAGGGGAGCACGATCTTTCTGAAGTAATAAATGGTTCCGCAACCATCGATCTGGGCGGCTTCCCACATCCCTTCTGGAATACTATTGTTAAAGAAAGTTCGAGCTACAACGATATTGTAAGGAGATACTGCAAACGGTACGACCATTACCCAGAAGGTGTCGACCAAGCCCAATTGTTTAACTGTCAAATAAATGGGAATCAAGCCCCCAGAGACAAACATGGGAACGATAAAGAAGACACTGACCCATTTCTTAGCAAAGAGGTCCTTTCGCGACAAGGCGTAACCAGCCGGGATATTAATGACCAGGGCAACGATGGTCCCTACAACTGTGTAGAGGATAGTGTTGAGATAGCTCTTTAGAAACAAAGGTTGCTCAATCAAGCGTTGATAGCCATCTAGTCGCCATTCCCTCGGGATAAACCAAACCTTACCAGTTGCCACATCAGACGGATTACTGAAGGAGGCAATAATGACAAACCACAAAGGGTAGACAATCAAGAGAATCAAGCAAATCGCTAGACCATAGATAAAAATATCAAAGAGGATTTCTGACTTGGTCTTTCTTGCATGTTGAAACAATTTCACAATTTCTCCTCCTTTCTAGAATAATCCTGTCTTGGTATAGCGTTTCGCAAACCAGTTGACCGACAGTAAGATGATCAAGTTAACCAAGGTATTAAAGAGACCGATCGCTGTCGAATAACTATATTGGAAATTAATCATCCCCACTTTGTAAACATAGGTCGAAATGATTTCACTTCCTGCCAGATTGAGTGGATTTTGCAAGAGCAAGACCTTTTCAAAACCAACACTGAGTAGGCTTCCTGCTCTGAGAATCAAGAGAATCATCGCCGTTGGTAACAGTAAGGGTAAGTCAATATGACGGATTTTTTGCAATCGACTCGCCCCGTCCATGGTCGCTGCCTCATAAAAGGTCGGATCAATGGCCGATAGAGCGGCTAGATAGATGATACTATCCCAACCGATATGTTGCCAGACATCACTCCAGACATAGACACCTGCAAAGCTACCTGGTTTAGATAAGAGGGCAGGCATCTTTAAGCCAACCAATTTGAGGACATTGGCTAACAGTCCACTACTTGGGGAGAGAAAGAGAATAATCATCCCACACATGACCATGGTCGAGATAAAATGAGGCAAATAAGTCGTTACTTGAAAGATTTTTTTGAACTTGCCCACACGAATCTGGTTGCAAATAATGGCTAGAACAATCGGCAAGGGAAAACCAACCAGAATACTGTAAATAGAAATTTTCAAGGTATTCTTCATGGTTGTCGCAAATTGGAAGGATGAGAAGAACTGGTTAAAATACTTGAGACCAGCCCAAGGACTTCCAAATATCCCAGTAGCGGGAGAGTAATCTTTAAAAGCGATGACTAGACCCGCCATAGGGATATAAGCAAATAAAATCAATAAAATAATCGATGGCAGGAGCAGCACATATAAAGGAATATTTTTCTTAAATTTGCTCTGCTTCGCATTAACTTCGCTTTTCATAAGGCCCTCCTTTTCTTTCTCCTCTATTTTATAGGAATCTTTTCCATCTTTATAGAACTTTTTCGTGAATCTTCATCCACTTTTCCGTTTTCTCCACACAAAAACATGCACTTTCCCGATTTTTTTTACTTTACTATCGGTTTTGTTCATGAATCCGTTTTCAAATAGTGCTATAATATATGTGAGGTGCTCATTATGAAAGCTATTCACAGAAGTACACGAGATCACTCGATTCAATTTTTTTCGCGCCTACTCTTTCTCCTCTTAGTTGTCAATACCTTGATCAACCTTTTGATTGGTGGGATTAGCCGAAATTTTATTAAACACCAAAATATGCTCCATTTAGAGGACTCGATTCATATCTATGCGGATTCCTTAAATACAGAGCTTCACTCCGTTGAGCGTTTTATGTACAGTACCATTAGTCACAACGACTATTTGACAGAGCTCAATACTCCGCTTGATTTCACGGATTTTCATGAAAATCTAAAAAAATTGCGGATCGATTTTACGGAGTTTCAGTACCAGATGGATAGCCCCATTACCTTTTTCATAGAGACAAGAGATATCCCCCATTTTTTTAATGCTTCCAGTCTTCAACTGCCCTACCTGGACTATGTACAATTGAAAGATCATCTTAAGACCTATGACAAAGAAACAGACAAGACCAATCAAAAATGGCAACGAATCAGCCTGAACCAGCATGATTATCTCTTGAAATCCCTCCATTACAAGGGCAAGGCTATCTATGCCATCATTTCTACCCAGGATATTTTAAAACCCTTGCAAAAGCTCAATATTGGGAAAAAAGGGCGCTTATCCATCGATCGCCCCAACCAGATCCATGTTACAGATTCCGTCATTCAAGCCGATAGCAATCAAACCCACCTGCCTTTTGATCTGTATGTGACAGTTGATTACGGAGACGTTTTCCGTACAAATATCGTACTGGAAACCCTTCTTTCTTTGGTTCCTTTGATCATCGCCGTTCTCTCTACCATTCTGATCCTTTATATTCGTCAACGGATGATCCAACCGATCAAACGACTCACCCAACGTCTTTCTCAGCTAGATGCTGCTTCTACCAAGCTAGATGTGATCGAAGACCAAGGGATCTTAGAGATCGATCAGGCCAATCACAAGCTCAATCAGGTCCTGATCCATATGAAAGACCTCCAAATTCGAGCCTACCACGCGCAACTCAACCTCAAAAAAGTCGAACTCAATTACCTCAAAAATCAAGTCCGACCCCATTTTTACCTCAACATGCTTTCCATGATTCACAGCATGCTCCAAACCAAGGACTATAAGGAAATCGAGGAATTGACCAAGGTGACTTCCAACTACTTGCGCCACCTCTTTCAAGCCAATCAAGATTTCAATCGCTTAGCAGATGAAATCCAACATATCCGAAATTACCTAGAAATCCAGAAAATCCGCTATGGGGACAGCATCCACTTTGACCTGGACTGGGATCCTGGTCTGAAAGATGCGGCTATTCCCCCTCTGCTTTTACAAACCTTTGTGGAAAATGCCATCAAACACGGCTTTTCTTTCCAAGATTCCTTCCACATCCAGCTTTCTATTCATGAAGAAGCAAACCAACACCTTGCCATTTGCCTTCAGGATAATGGTCCTGGTTTTAGCTCCGCTATCTTACAAGATCTAGCAGAGAAAAAATCCTTAGTCACAGAAGATGGCCACCACATTGGTTTGACCAATGCACGGGAGCGACTAGATCTCCTCTATCCAGATCACTACACCCTTCAATTTTCAAATGGATCCCAAGGAGGGGCCCGCATCCAACTGAGCCTTCCTTACGAACCCTACAAAGGAGACACACATGAATATCCTACTCGTTGACGATGATCGTTTTATCATTAAAGCCCTACAGGAAACCATCCATTGGGAAGCCTTGGGCATTGAGCAGGTATATACTGCCTCCAGTCTGAGCCAAGCCCAAGCCATCATTCAAAGTCACCCGATTGCCCTCATGATCAGTGATATCGAGATGCCACAAGGCAGTGGGTTAGATCTCCTAGCCTGGGTCCGGTCAGAAAAATATGACATTCAAACGATCTTCCTCACCAATTATGCTGATTTCAATTATGCCCAAAAAGCCATTGAACTCCAAAGTTTTGAATACTACCTCAAGCCGATTGACCCAGATCGCTTAGAATTTATCATTCAAAAAGCCCTCAATAAGATCAAGCGCCACAAGAGTGCGACCCAATTAGCCCAGCAAGGGCAAAAAGAAGCTGAATTTTGGCATGACTACTTGAGAAAACCGCGTCCATCTCAAGCAGAACTGCTCCTTCAAGAAGTAACAAAACGAGGCTATAGCCCCAAACCGCATGAAGACTACCTCTTAGTCCTCATCACTCTCCACTTAGGTGAAGAAGACTTTCACCCCAGCGTACCTTCTTGGCGCTTGCAGCTCCGCCATTGTATCAAGGATCTCTCCCTGGATTTCCCTGTCCACTACTGCGCCCTCAGTAAAATCGAAAGCCAGACCGATCGCTACCTCTGCCTCTTCAAAAAGAATCAGACTACAGAGTGTGCAGACTTCCTAAAGGCTATCCAGCAGAAGATCCAGCAAGACTTAGACCGATCCTCTATCCTTCTCTATTCAGATGCCATTTCCCTTGAGACGCTCTTGATGCAGGCTCTGCAACTCTGCCAATACAGTGACGAACAAGTCTTCCATTGGAACAGTATCCACTCCTATGCTTCTTTGCCTCCACTACCTCAAAAGCCCGCTCATCGGACATCGCTCACTTTTACAAATCAACTACAAACGGAACAGCTTCTCCAAATCATCCATAGCTTAGAGAATCAAGATCGCATCCCGCTCTCAGCTCTGAGTGAACTCCAGCTAGACTGGACCCAGCAAATTGGGATTTATCTGGACAAGAACGGCATTCTCGCTCACAAGTTATTTCAAAACAAACACCATCAATTTCTCTTCGAACGGCGGTTTCATGCCATCGAAGCTTTTGAAGCCTATATCGGTGATTACTGGAGCTCTGCTCGCCATTATGTGATCGATCTAGAACACCAATCCAATCTCATCCAGCGGATCACCGACTACATCGACCACCATTACAAGGAAGATATCAGTCGCACCAAGCTGGCAGAGATGGTATTTCTTAGTCCAGATCATCTAGCAAGGATGTTTAAGCGCGACACCGGCGAAACCCTGGTGAAATACATCACCGATAAACGGATGGCTGCCGCAAAAGAGATGCTATCGCAAAGCGATACCCCCATTTACCAAGTCGCCCTCCAAGTAGGCTATGACAACTACTCCTACTTTACAAAGGCTTTTAAACAGAAGGTCGGCCTCTCCCCAGGAGATTACCGTAAACAATTCCACGAAGCCTTTTAAACAAGAAAAAAACCTTTGAAAAAGAATTTCTTTTCAAAGGTTTTATTTTCTTTTCTTTCTGATTTCTTTTTCAATGGCACTAGCAATTTTCTCCACCATATAGGCCGTCTGGAGATTACGCAAGATCAAGAGGGCCCAAAAACATGCAAAGAGCATTTGACCCGCCATGGTCGCTTCATTGAAAAAATAAGTCTCCATAGCAGTAAAGACTGCTATCACTGCAAATTGTTTTCTATTCATAAAATTATTTTACCATGATTCAGTAAAAAATTCATGTATTAATCGTCTTGCAGGGTGATTTTATCGGATAAAAAATGAAATTCCTCGGGGATGACACTTTCCTCTTCTTCTACCACTTCCGCTTTTTGTCCACGCGCCTTAGCCGAAAACTCTGCCCGAATTTGGGTCCATTCTTCCATCGAAACAGCTAAAATTTCTGGCGAGAAGCCAGCAGCATTGCTGAGGATATTTCCAAACATGGTATTGAGGTTGTCCCGTTTCATGGTCTGTTCAGCATTAAAGGCAGACTCAAAGGCTAAAATAGCGTGATTTTCATTGGCAGCGACCGGCTGGGATCCGATTAAGAGGGCCTTATCCGCACCTGCCAAGCTCTCGATGATTTCCCCCCAGGCGTTCTGAAGGCGGATCAAGTTGGTCCGTGCCAACTCTGGGTTTTCGACCGCCTCTTGCAAAATGGCGTTGACCTTGTTTCGATCTGCACGGTAGCCCTTGTTCGACTTGGTTGGACGAGCTACTGCTGGTTTTGAAGTAGGAAGACTGCTACCTGATTGCGCTAATTGTTGCTTGAGCTGAGCGACTTCCTTCTTCAAGTCTTCCAGCTGAGCTAGCACATTGGAAGGAAGTTCAACTACTGCTGCGTTAGAAGCTTGAGCCGTACTTTCCGCCAATTTAATGGTCATCATTTCAGTGTAGATACGCGGTTGCAAGCTGTTTTTGATATCTGCTAGACTAGTCGTCGCCTGGTCAATCAGAGCAAAGAGACGAGCTTGATCGGCTGCAAGGTTGGCCGCGAATAAATCACTAGCATGGGTATTTTCTCCACCTGTCTGAACAATCAAGAGATCTCTCAGGTATTGAAGTAAGTCCGCGACAAAACGAGCCATATTCTTGCCATTATCAAAGATAATCGCAAGTTGGTCCAGCGCAGCCGTCGCATCATGGTCCAGGATGGCAGCCACGTACTGATCAAGAGCGGCTAGACTGATGGAGCCGGTGATCTCTTCGGCAATCGCGGTCGTCAACTCACTACCCGCAGTCAGACTTAGGGCTTGGTCTAAAATGGACAAAGCATCCCGCATCCCACCTTCAGCGCGCCGTGCGATGATCTGAACAGCATCTGCTTCATAGGCAATCCCTTCAGTAGCTAGGATATTTTCCAAATGCTGGACGATATCTGGCAGTTTGATGGATTTGAATTCAAATCGTTGCACCCGTGACAAAATGGTCGCAGGAATCTTGTGTAACTCCGTTGTTGCGAGGATAAAGACCACATTTTCCGTTGGCTCTTCCAGCGTCTTCAACAAGGCATTAAAGGCCCCTGTCGAGAGCATGTGAACCTCATCGATAATATAGACTTTGTGCTTAGCTAGACTTGGAGCATAGGTCGACTTGTCGCGAATATCGCGAATTTCATCGACCCCATTGTTAGAGGCTGCATCGATCTCGATAACATCTTCTAGACTCCCATTGGTAATGGATTCACAGATATAGCAGTCGTTACACGGCTCCCCATTGACTTGATTGGGACAGTTCATGGCCTTAGCAAAGATCTTGGCCACACTCGTTTTCCCAGTTCCACGAGGTCCAGAAAAGAGATAGGCATGGCTGATCTTGTCCTGCTTGACGGCCTGCCTCAATGTCCGTGCCACCACTTGCTGGCCGACCAATTGACCAAAGGTCTGGCTACGGTATTTCCGATATAAAGCTTGATACATTAGTTCTTAACTCCAAACATCTTAAAGTCCCAGTTTGTCTTTTCGATCAAGAGAGCGACAAACTCTTCCAAATACTCTTGATCCAGCTGATCGTAGTCAGAGACACACTCCGAATCCAGATCTAAAACCCCCAGGAGCTGACCGTCCTTGACCATAGGTACCACAATCTCACTCATAGCCCGACTATCACAGGAAATATAGTTAGCATGTTGGCGCACATCATCGACAATCATAGTTTCTTGCTTCTGGGCCGCTTCTCCACAGACACCCTTTCCAAGTGCGATGTGGACACAAGAGACGCCACCCTGAAAGGGTCCCAAGATTAATTCCGTTTGGTCATACAAATAAAAGCCTGCAAAGACCGAACGTGGCAGGGCTTGATTTAAGAGAGCACTGGCATTGGACAGATTAGCCAAGGCATTGGTTTCTCCTGTTAAGAGAGCGTCTAACTGTGCCAGCAAGAGCTGGTATTGTGATTCTTTTTCCGATTGTTTCATACTTTCCATTATACCAAATCTTTGCCCAAAAATTAAGCTTCAAACAGCGAAAGAAAAGAGAGTGGGACAGAAATCGGTCATTCGTTAGAATTCGATTTCGTCGTCCCACCTCCACACAGTTGAGTAGGGCTGTAAAAGCTGATGAAATCAGCGTAGTAGAGCCCACTCAACCACTGCGTCTTGCTCGACAATCCAAAGATAATGGAGAGGCTAGGACTTTTGTCCCAGCCTCTGGAATATAGATAAACTAATTTTTAGTAAAATAACTTAAGCGATTCTGCAAAGAGATAAAATCGAGGTCTCATTAATTTAAATTGATAAAGAATATACTAAACTTTCCGCTGTGAGAAAAGTGCCTGAAGCTTAACTGCTTCAGGCACACGGAATTATTGAGACCTTAGGATCAATAATTAGTCATGGAACTTCTTAAAAGAAGTTCGCTGACGTCCGCACTCACCTAAGGAAAGTTTTTTATGATACCTTTATCTATTCATGCAGCCGATTGAAGTGAAAGACTTCAAAATATTGAATGGCCCGGTAGATTAAAAAGATGGTTAAGATGATGGCCACCAGCCAAATCGTCTTTAATCCATAAAACTGGATCAAGTAGGTCGAAAAAATGGCCCCACAGACGAAACTCCCGATCAAGCAGGTCATAAAGATGGCTTCCCAGAGGAATTTCATCTCCTTTTCTCTGACAAAATTTCCATAAGCCACCATGGTTTTCTTGAGATTTCCGGTCATGAAGGAATGATTATAAGCGTAGCCATCCACTTCTCCAAAAGAAGTCGCAACGATTCCTAAACTCAAGCCAAAAAAAGGCACGATGAAGACATTTTTTACCGATGCTGGCAAAAATCCCGTCACCAAGGTCGTGAGGATAAAGGGCACCAAGGTACTGAGGCGCCAGACTGAATTGTCAATCAAACGCCGCAAAACCGTCATCAAAAAGATTCCCAGCATAAAGGCCAACATGGTCGCTAACTTTACTTCTACATCTGAGATCTGCTGGCCAATCAAACCAACCGATAGAAAGACCACATTTCCCGTCTGGCCTGCCGCCAAGGTCCCACCCCGACAAATAAAAGTATAAGCATCTGAAAAACCAGCACACATGGTCAATAAACAAGCGAACGCCTTGGTCCGCGAATGAAACTCCCTTTTCATTTCCACTCTCCCTAGGAAAAAGAGGGAGTGGTACAGAATGTTAAAAACCATTTCTCGTACCACCCCCGCAACATTGATTGAGAACTCTTTCGAGCTTTTAGGCGAATGACGAGTCTCACCAACTACTGCGATATTCCGTAATTCCAACTATTGTTATTGGATTGGAGATCGATTTCCCTCTTTCTCCCTATTTTTATTTTCCTTCACGCGCTCCGTTGAGGATTTTTTCAATCTTGGTTGTGATCAAGTCAATCGCAACTGTGTTGGTCACGCCCTCAGGAATGATCACGTCCGCATAACGCTTGGTTGGCTCGATGAACTGGTGATACATCGGTTTTACTACACCAAGGTATTGCTCAATGACACTATCAAGACTCCGGCCACGCTCCTCCATATCGCGCTTGATCCGGCGAATAATCCGCACATCATCATCCGTATCAACGAAAATCTTGATGTCCATCAAGTCCCGAAGACGCTTGTCTTCAAGAACTAAGATTCCTTCCACGATGAAAACATCTTGTGGTTCCTGACGATAGGTCTTGCTGCTGCGCGTATGTTCCGCATAGTCATAAGTTGGGATATCCACCGGACGACCCTCCAAGAGTTCATTGATCTGCGCAATCATCAAGTCCGTATCAAAGGCAAAAGGATGGTCATAGTTGGTCTTGATCCGCTCCTCAAAGGTCAAATGACTCTGGTCCTTGTAATAAGAATCATGCTCAATCATGGCAATCTTTTCATTCGGGAAATTAGCCAAAATGGCACGAGACACACTGGTCTTTCCACCACCAGAACCACCAGTAACACCAATAATAATAGGTCTATTTTGCATTTTCTACTCCATTACTTGTAGTCGCCTGAGAAACAATAGACATCTCAGACACATCTTATCCATTTTACCATATTTTTGTCTAGACATGAATAGTTTTTCAGTAAGAAGTTTGGAAACAAAAACTCTAAGCAGCCTCAGCCTGCTAACTCATGAAAGAAAAGAAAGTGTGGTTTAAAATAAAGGTGAACAATAGAATTCCGCGGTCATTAATAGGGCTTTGCCCTAGTTCATATGAAAGTGCCGGCATTAAAAAACCCTCACACCTCACACCAAGAATACGACAAAGAAAAAGTGCTAGGACTGAGGCGACAGTTCTAACACCAAAATTTTTAAAAATTTCAATTACAGTATCGTACAAGAAGAGTATTTTTTGCGCTCTTTTTGATGTTTTTTTCAAATAAAAAGTCACCGAATTTGGTGACTTCATTAGGAGATTATGATGAAAAAAGTTTTAGGATTTCATTAAATGAAGGTTACTCAATGAAAATCGAAATCAGACTAGGCAGAGCGACGCAAACATAACTAAAGTTAGGTAAGTCGAATTTAACGAAGTATGGTGAGATTTTCGAAGAGTAATAAGAGATCTTCATTTAATGATGACAAGATACATGAACAGACTTAAAGTTAGCTAAGATTTTAAATCCACCACTAACAATTTTCTTTAACAGCTGTTTGACCTGCAATCCGTCCAAAAGTAAAGATATCCGTAAGCGAATTTCCTCCTAGACGGTTACCTGCGTGAAGTCCTCCTGCAACTTCTCCGGCAGCATACAAACCAGGAATAATCTGACCTTTTTCATTCAAAACATGTGTTGAAGTATCAATCTTGAGACCACCCATTGTATGGTGAACAGCTGGTTTTCTTGGTGTTGCGTAGAACGGTGCGACCTCACACTTGAGATCAAAACTACCCTTGTTAAATTCAGGGTCAAATCCCGCATCCACATAAGAATTGTACTTTTTGATTGTATCTGCTAAAACCTGTGGATCCATGCCAATCTGAACAGCCAACTCTTCTATCGTATCTGCACGGTATAGAGTGCCTGCTTTGACTTGGGCATCGATTTTTTCTTGGCTAGTATTATAGGCTGTTGCCTTGATGCGATCATCTGCAATCAAGTAGAACAAGCCTCCATTATCAATCGCTGCTTGAGATAGCTTGTCTCGGCTACCGTACTCATCTACAAATCGTTTCCCTTCAGTATTTACCATGATGAAATTAGCTGGAGGAACTTGAAGTCCTGAGAAGAGAGCACCTGTCACTGGATCAGATACCGGCATCATTTGACTAAAGCCCATCCCCACTAGATCTGCACCTACACTTTGACCTAAGAGGATTCCATCCCCTGTTACAGCTGGTGTATTAGAGGTAGCAATATCATCCGCAATTTCGGTCCAGTAGGTATTGTATTTTTGTAGCATCTTAGTATTGGCACCAAATCCTCCAGAAGCTAAAACAACAGCATCTGCATGAACGAGGATGGTTTGACCGTTTCGGCCTTCTGCTCTAACACCCTTGACAGTCCCTTCTTCTACAAGCAATTCTTTAACTGGAGAGTCCGTCAAGATCTTGCCACCATTTTCTAGAACATATTTTTGTAGAACTGAGATAAAGGCATAACCCATGGGTTGAACCGGCTTATGACCACGACGCCAAAGAGCTCCAACTGGCATTGTGACTTCACTACGAACAAATTCAACACCGATGTCTTCCAACCAGCGAACAGACTCAAGGGCTCGTTCGGTCAATACAGAAACTAAATCATATTGACCATGAATTTCATGTCCTTGTAAATCTTTTCGTTTTCCACCGATATAGGTTTGGATACGGTAAAGTAAAGTAGAGTCAAACAAATAGCTAGGGTCCTGCAAATACTGCTCAACCTCAACTTTCAAGGCTCTAAAGTCTTCTAAATATTCTGGGTCAATCGTTGATTCATCTATCGCAATCAATTCTTGAAGAGTGTTTGCCTCACCTGGATGAGCTTCGAAGGTTCTTTGCCATACTGGATCTGGTGCGTTCATTGGACCACCCGCACGAACGGTATTTCCTCCAATTGCTGGGAATTTCTCTACAACAATTGGCTTCTTACCAGCTTGTAATACTGCAGCAGCTGCAGCTAAACCGGCTCCTCCACCTCCGACAATGACAACGTCGGCCTGATAAGTTTTATCTTCTTTATCTAGGGCAGATGGTGCTTTGGAACGTTTCCGTAAAACATCTGGATTTGCACCGGCTTGTTTGACCGCACGTGCAACTCCGTCCAAGACACCATTTGAAGTTACAGAAGCACCTGACACCGCATCAACATTTAAAGTTTGTCCCTCAATGATTTCTGCTGGAATACGAGTGAAAACAACATCTGCGATTCCTGAAGATTCTCCAGAAGAATCAATTTCAATTTTTTCAATACGGTCCTCAGAAACTGTGACGTCCATTGGCAATTTACCATTATGACCTTCAGTTGTAACGTGATAAGTTCCTGGCTCAAATCGAATTTCTTCAGGAAGATTTAGTTGGTTTGCAACAGATACAAAGCGAAGGAAACGATAGAAACAACTATCTAAGAAATCGATAGTTCGCTCATCAACCAAATCCCCATTTGCATCAAATGCTCGATGAGCTCGGCCAAGTAAGAATTCACTTCCTGGCATAACTGTTGCATTTACACCAGGTGCATCCAAAATCTGACGAAGATGAAGTTGGGCACGTGAAGAACCTTGAACATCATAAGAAGCCCCTACAATCATGGTTGGTTTTCCATCTAGTGGATGGATGTTAAAAGACAACCACTCGATCAAGCTATTCAAACTTGATGGAATCGTATGATTGTGTTCAGGTGTCGAAATAATCACACCGTCTGCTTCCGAAATCGCTTGGTTAAACTTCTGAATAACAGGTGTAACTGTTTGATCATCGGTTTCATTGAACATCGGTACATCGGTAATTTCTAAAATCTCAATATCCGCTTTGGTTGCAAAATGTCTTTGCATAAATTGCAACAAACTACGGTTATAAGATTGTTTGGCATTGGTACCAACAATAGCTACTAATTTCATGGATTGTACTCCTTTCTTGAGACGCTTATGCTTTCAACCATTCTTCCCAGATGAATGATTTCTTACGGTTTGTATCTTCTGGTTTGACCAATGCTTTTGTTAGTTCAACAAAATTTTGGAACTCTGAAAAATGTTCTTCCAACTCTGCAACTTTTTCAGGATTGTTCAAATGATTGTCATCATCCAATACTTGTTCAGAATGACCTAGGAGAAATTCTGTCCCTGGCATCACTCTTGCTTTCAGTTCAGGCGCATCAAGAATCTGACGCAAGTGCGCTTGGGCTCTAGATGTTCCAAGCAATCCAAGAGAAGCTCCGACAATCATCGTTGGTTTGTTAATCAAAGCGCGACTAGTGTAGGCAATCCATTCCAAAGCTGAAGCCAGAGGTGCCGGTATGGTGTGGTCATACTCAGGTGTTGAGATAATCACACCATCTGCAGCAAGGATTTTTTCTGAAAAAGCTTGAACTTCGGCAGGTGCTAGCTTATCCTCAGGTTCGTTAAATGCTGGCAATTGTTTGATTTCCAATACCTCAATGTCAGCTTTATCTGAAAAATGTTTTTGCATAAATTTTAAGAGTTTCCGATTGGTTGAGCGGTCAGAATTTGTTCCAACGATAGCAACTAGTTTCATCTTGCTACCCCCTTTATTTGTTTGATTTCATATCTTTAATATCATTATACAACTTTGGCCTTTCTTGTGAATCAATAGCCCTAAAAGATTGTGTTATCCTATCAGTTTATCTTAGTTTAGTATAACTTAGTGAAAAAAATAACAATATTTTTTGAGAAAGTATTGACCCTCATTTTTAACTATGTTATAGTCTTTGTGAAAATATGTATTAAGTTAGTGGAGGTTTTTCTTATGAAAGAGACATTCAATCGTTGGCAAGTTTTAGCTGCATCAACTGCTATTCTCCTCTGTACAGGGGCAGTCTATTCTTTTTCCGTTTTCGCTGGGCCTCTAAGTTCTTCAACAGGCTGGTCAATGTTCGAAATCATGCTCGCATTTGCAATTAACTCAGCAATCGGACCTATCCCCATGATTCTCGGAGGTTATTTGGTAGACAAGGGATATGTAAAATGGACAATTGCCCTTGGTGCACTTCTCTTTGCTAGCGGTTTTTACCTGACTGGTTATGCTAGTTCACCAGCCATGCTTTATCTGACCTATGGGTTGATGGCAGGTCTCGGTCAAGGATTTGCCTATTCAGGAGCCCTCTCAAATTCACTTCGTCTCTTCCCTGATAAACGTGGCTTAGCTTCTGGGATTCTAACAGGAGGTATGGGGTTTGCTGCAGTTATCGCGTCACCAGTTGCAAGTAGTCTCATTCAAAAACAAGATGCCTTCTTTGCTTTTCGAACAATTGGACTGGTCTATATTGTTGTTATTATCTGTGGAATTTTCTTCATTAAGGCAGCCCCAAGTGGTTACCAACCTACAGATTGGAAAGCTCCAGTACAAACTAAACAAGTACCTGCTAATAAAAACTGGAAAGAAATGCTACAAAGTCCGCTATTTTACATTATTATCAGCATGTTCTTTGTCGGTGCTTTCTCTGGTTTAATGATTGCCTCTCAGGCATCCCCAATTGGTCAATCAATGTTTGGCCTTTCAGCTGGAACAGCAGCTCTCTATGTTTCTCTTTATTCAATCGCGAACTCTAGTGGTCGCTTTATCTGGGGATCACTCTCTGATAAAATTGGTCGTTCTCAGACTTTATTGATTATCTATTCAGTCATCGTATTGGCACTCTTCTCTTTAACAATTATCCCTGGACAACTTGGTTTCACTCTAGGAATCCTCGGACTTGGTATCTGCTTCGGTGGTGTTATGGGAGTCTTCCCTTCCATTGTCATGGAGAACTACGGACCTACAAATCAGGGGGTCAACTACGGCATCGTCTTTACAGGATATTCTTTAGCTGCATTTTTTGCACCTAAAGTTGCGGTTCAAATGGCAGCAGCCAACAATGGAAATTACAGTGCTGCATTCTACGTCGCTATCGCTTTAGCAGTTGTTGGGCTCCTTCTCAACCTTCTATATATGAAGAAGAAAGGCTAAAAAAGAGAACTTCCTATATAAGGAAGTTTTTTTGATATAATAAAACTAGAAATAGTTTATCGGGAGGATTTATCATGGCTCAATATTCACGACATTTACGAGATAACCCATCTGATTTCCCCTACGATTTTGAAAAACAAATCTTATCTAAGCAATCAGCTGATACCATTTATCATTGGCATCCTGAACTTGAGATAATCTATGTCAAAAAAGGAACTGCTACCTTGTATATCAATTCTGAGCACTTTGAAAGTCATGAAGGCGATATTTTTCTGATTCAGCCAACATCTCCTCATGCTATCTACGCTATTGAAAATCAAGAACAAATTTCTACAGTTTTTCGCATCCATCTAGATTTCCTAGGTAGGAATCAAATAGACAGTTTTAGCCAACGCTATATTCAACCAATATACTCTGGACATTTTTATCTCACTCCTCGGATTTCGCCAGACGATCATGCTTATGAACCAATTCGCGATTGTCTTTTTTCTCTCTTTTCTATCCTTGAAGAACAGAGTATTTACTACGACCTCCTATTAAAGTCTAAACTCTATGAATTTTTCTATCTTCTCTTTAAGCACAGGTATGTCAATCGACACTATACAGATGATACGTATCAAAAATATCAGAAATTAAAAGAAATGATTGGTTATCTTGAGCATCACTATGCAGAGCCCATTCAAATTGATCATCTTGCTACAACATTTGGATATAGCAAAAATCACTTTATGAATATATTCAAACAACACACTGGGACAAGCTGTATGGATTATCTGATACGAATGCGTTTAGAGAAGGCTTGTGAAAAGCTCGTTCAAACCAATCAAAGTGTTCAAGAAATAGCAAGCCAGGTCGGCTTTACTAACCTCTCAAACTTCAATCGACAATTCAAACAGCATTTTCACTTGACTCCTAGACAATATCGAAACCAACAACTCAAAAAAGAATCCTAACCATATCTCTCCTTAGAATCTTACTTGGGAAACTTTTCTTTCTCAAATAAAAAGGACCTTGCAGTCCTTTCAGACTGAAGAAAAGTCCATTTTGGACAATTTTCTTCAGTCTTTTTTAAAAATAGAGAAAGTAAAAACTCTTAAGAATAGCGCTACACCAGCATTCCTAAGAGCTTTCATTATATGGTATCCAACCTACAAAATGGCAATGTTTCTATTGCTGGTAGGGTTTGTCTACGTTCTAAAAGGACCTTACGGTCCTTTCATTATTTCACTTTTTCTAATTTTGCAGCAAATTCATTCCCACCATGTAAGACGAGTATATTCTTTCCACCGTTGACAGGTACGAAACAATAATTTGAATTAGCTTGTATATAGACTTCCTTAGCACTCTTCACTTGATAGCCTTGTGATTTCACCGCTTCTTGAATTACTTCAAATGTGTGTTCGATCTCTTCTTTAGAAGTCGTGTCTCCATCATACTTTTCTGAATCAGCTAGAGAATAGAATGCGTAAGCCTTGCTATCGTAATACTTATCACTAATAATTCCGTGATCTGAAATCTGAACAGTTGTATTATCTCCTTCTGTCACATTCTTCCATTTTCCAATCATGGCCTTTGGTGTTTCAACCTTATGATAGACCAAATTATCTTCAAAGTTTCCTTTGTATGATTTATAAGTTTTCAAGTCGAATAAATCATTTCTTAAAATAATATTGCTTCCGTCTTTTTGGAGCAAGTTATAGCGTGTGTTCCCACCAGACTTAATAACAACTATTTCTGTCGTATTCAGGTTAAATTTCTTATCGACATCCGCAAGTGAATGCAAGTCAGTTGCATTCAACAAAGAAAGTGCTGTATTAAATTCTTTTTTCGCTTCATTGCCCTTGAGAACCTTTTTGATGGTCTCATCGCCATTGACTCTTTGTTTCTTTCCGCTTAGTTCATAAGTGACCGGACTTGAATCCGTATCTCGCAACCAAACGCCATCTACACTTGGTCCACCTAAAAAGAAAAAGAACCAAGCAAAAGCAATCACTGCGACAAGTCCTCCAACTGCACCCCCAATCTGTGCTTGTTTATTGAAAGAAAATGTCAATTTTTTCGGTCTTGGAACAGGTTGCAAGGTTTTCGCAGATGGTTGTGGTTGGACAAAAGCAGTCTGCTCTTGTGAAATAGGTGCGCTAGGTGCAACAGGTGCTTCTTGAGCAGGAGCCTGCGCTTCAGTTGCTGGAGCTGGTGCCTCAGTTGTTGGAGTCGGCGCTTCTGTTCGCTCTACGACAAACTCCCCTTTTTCACGCGCTTCTTGAAATTCTTGCATACTTGGCTTGCGACCATTGACCGCTTCAAAGTATTCTACCCAATCTTTTTGATTCATAATATCCCCCTAAAAAATAATTTTCCTAAAAACTAGTCATAGTATACCACAAATCAGGGAGTTCAGAACATTTTTTAGGAAATTCATAATTAAAAACTAAAAGGACCTTTTGGTCCTTTGATTATTTCACTTTTTCCACCATCGACTTAAAATTATAGTCTTTATCTAGAACAATAACCTTCTTTCCTCCATCGACAGGCACAATGTAGGAATTAGTATAAGCCTCTTTATATACCTCCCTAGCACTATTCACTGTGTAGCCTTGATTTTTAATTTCTTTTTGAACCTGTTTAAACTCAGTATTTATTTTATCATCCGAAGAATGAGAATTTCCACTCTTATCATTGATACGATCAGTATCTACAAGTGGATAAATGGCAGTGACATCAGTATTAGATGCGCCATTTTTCGTTATTTGAAAAACTAAATGATCATCATTATTAGTCACATTTTTCCATTTTCCAACCAAAACATCAGGGTATTCAATTTTTTGGAAAACGGCTCTTTTCTTAAATTCTGACAAATTGGATTTATAATATGCTAGATCATCCAAATCATCAGAGAATATGACATTTGTCCCATTAGACTGAAGCAAATTATAAAGTGCTAAACCGTCTGTTTTAAAAATGACCACTTCTTTGGTCTTCAAATGAAACTTTTTATCCACATCTGCTAGCGTCTGTATATTCGGTAAGTTTAATGCCGAAAGTTTCTGAACAAATTCCTTTTCAGCTTCTTTTCCTTCGATGATTTTTTTGATCGGAAGAGTTGTATTGACTTTCTTTGTCTTTCCATTTAGTTCATAAACCACAGGCATCGAATCCGTGTTGCTCAACCAAATTCCATTCAGACTTTGTGTCCCTGTAAAGAAAAAGATCCAAACAAGAGTGATTGCTGTAACAATAGCGACGACTGCAAGACCGAATTTGGTTGGTTTATTAAAACTCAATTTCGGTCCTTTCTGCCCTGGAACAGGTTGCAAGGTTTTCGCCGATGGTTGCGGTGGGACAAAAGCTGTAAACTCTTGTGAAAAAGGTGCGCTAGGTGCAACAGCCACTTCCTGTGTAGGAGCCTGCTCTTGGCTTGCTGGAGCTGGTGTTACTGGTGTAGGAGCAGGCACATCTTTTTGTTCCATGACAAACTCCCCTTTTTCACGCGCTTCCTGAAATTCTTGCATAGTCGGTTTGCGACCATTGATCGCTTCAAAGTATTCAACCCAATCTCTTTGATTCATTTTAACTTCCTCTTTTGATTCAGTATAGAAACTACTCTTATTATACCATAAATCAATTCCCTATTTAGTGACTTTTTTAGAAAAGCAAGAAAAAGCCCAAGCGGTTTCCCACTTGGACTAACATCATTATTTCAAAACTTTTTGTGTTTTCGCGTAGTTGGCTTCGACAGCTTCTTTTTCAGCTTTCCACCAGTCTTGGTGGTCTGTATACCACTTGATGGTGTCTTCCAAACCTGCTTCGAAGTTTGTGAATTGTGGTTCCCAACCCAATTCTTCACGTAATTTTGTTGAATCGATGGCGTAACGCAAATCGTGACCAGCACGGTCTGTTACACGGTCGTAAGCATCTTTTGGTTGACCCATTTTTTCAAGGATGAGTTCAAGCACTTCCTTATTGTTCTTTTCACCGTCAGCACCGATCAAGTAGGTTTCACCGATACGGCCCTTAGTGAGGATAGCCCAAATACCAGTTGAGTGGTCATTAGTGTGGATCCAGTCACGGACGTTCTTTCCTTCACCATAAAGTTTTGGCTTGATGCCAGACAAGATATTGGTGATTTGACGTGGGATGAACTTCTCGATGTGTTGGTATGGTCCATAGTTGTTTGAGCAGTTTGAAATCGTTGCTTTGACACCGAAGGAACGGACCCAAGCCTTCACGATCAAGTCTGAAGCAGCCTTGGTTGATGAATAAGGGGATGATGGGTTGTATTTGGTTTCAGCAGTGAATTTTTCACCAGGACCTTCCCCATGTCCAGGAAGATCCTCACGCAATGGAAGGTCTCCATACACCTCGTCTGTTGACACGTGGTGGAAACGAATATCGTACTTACGAGCCGCTTCCAAGAGTGTATAAGTTCCAACAAAGTTTGTGTAGATAAATGGAGATGGATCTTTGAGAGAGTTATCATTGTGGCTTTCAGCTGCATAGTGGACAATGGCATCAGCCTTAGCAGCCAATTTATCAACTAATGCAGCATCTGCGATATCTCCCACAACCAATTCAACACGATCCCCAAGGATTTCTTCAATATTGGCACGGTTACCAGCGTAAGTGAGTTTGTCAAGGACAGTCACATGTACATCTGGATGGTTGTTGTAGACATAGTGTACGAAGTTTGAACCGATGAAACCAGCGCCACCGGTTACGATGATGTTTTTATATTCAGTCATTTTTTCTCCAAATAGTTTTTAGTTTTGATTGTTCCTTTAGCTAGTGAGGGACGCCAGCACCCCTTCGGTTTCATGGCTAAATCCGAAGCCGTAGTCTCCGGATTCCCCTACAAGATTCCCTACGGCAATCTTGTTTCCACTAGGACAGGAACGATCCTACCAGGCTCCTTGCAGCTATGCAAGGCTCATTCTTACAAATCTTCTGCTTTTAGGGGTTTGACGTCTTTGAGCAATGGGTGGTTCTTGTCTGCTTCTGAGACTTCAGCTTCCTCCAAATTTTCCCATTGGATGTCTAGGCTTGGGTCTGCGTAGTTGACAAAAGCATATTTTGGTTTGAGTTCCAATGCCCAGTAGTCATTGACTAAGTAAGTATATGCAACTTTGTCTGTCAAAACTTGGAACCCATTGGCAACACCACGAGGAACAAAGATGCCTTTTGAAGCATCGATCACGGTTTGGTAGGTATTCCCAAAGCTATCGCCTTCACGAAGGTCTACCCAAGTTCCAAGAACCTTTCCTTCATCTGCTACAGAGATGTACTTGTCCCAAGGCTCTGCATGCAGACCACGTAAGACATTCTTACGAGAGAATGAAATATTGTTTTGCAACTTACCTTCTGCAAAGAAGCTTTCAGGGAATCCAAGGGGAAGCATTTTCTCTTTTTGGAAGTTTTCTTTAAACCAACCACGGTTATCCCCGCGCACTGGAATATCAAACTCCATCAAGCCTGGGATGGCTTCAATTTTGCGGGCTGCTAATTCTTTATCAAAAAATTGTTCCGTCATTATGCTTCTCCAATCAAACGGAGCAAGTATTGTCCGTATTCGTTTTTCTTCAATGATTGCGCTAATTCATGGACTTGTTCTTTGGTGATATAACCCATGCGATAGGCAATTTCCTCAAGGTTAGCCACTTGGACATTTTGCAAGCGTTGAACAGTTTCGATATATTGAGATGCTTGCAAGAGGCTTTCGTGAGTTCCCGTATCCAACCAGGCAAAACCACGGCCCATGAGCTCAACAGAGAGATCTCCACGCTCCAAATAAGCCTTGTTGACATCGGTGATTTCAAGCTCGCCACGAGGACTTGGTTTGATGTTTTTGGCAATTTCTACCACATCATTGTCATAGAAGTAAAGTCCTGTCACTGCAAAGTTCGATTTTGGATGTTCTGGTTTTTCTTCGATAGAGATAGCATTCATATCCGCGTCAAACTCTACCACACCAAAGCGTTCCGGATCTTTGACTTGGTAACCAAAGACAGTCGCTCCTTTTTCTTTCGCTTCTGCCCGTTGCAACATCTTGGTTAAGCCGTTTCCGTGGAAGATATTGTCCCCAAGGATGAGGGCAACATGATCGTCACCGATAAAGTCTTCTCCGATGATGAAGGCTTGCGCCAAGCCATCTGGACTTGGTTGCTCTGCATAAGAGAGAGAAATTCCTAGCTCAGAGCCATCTCCAAGAAGCTCTTCAAAACGAGGAAGGTCTTGAGGAGTCGAGATGATCAGGATATCTTTGATCCCAGCCAACATAAGGGTTGACAGCGGATAGTAGATCATTGGTTTGTCATAAATGGGCATCAACTGCTTAGAAGCCGCACGTGTCAATGGATACAAGCGAGTTCCTGAGCCCCCTGCTAAAATAATACCTTTCATAATGTTAGGCCTTTCTACGTAGTCATTACCCTTATTTTATCATGTTTATATAAAAAAGTCACCTTGCATTTGTGTTACAAGGTGATGACAGGTTATCCCAAAGCGACATCTAGGATCATCATAATGACAAAGCCAACCATGAGGCCCAGGGTCGCAACATCTGTGTTGCCATTGGTCTGGGAGTCTGGGATCAACTCTTCAACCACCACGAAGATCATCGCACCTGCCGCAAAAGAGAGGGCGTAAGGCAAGATAGCCGTCATGGATAAGACCGCTACTGCCCCTAGCAGAGCTCCGATGGGCTCAACGATGGCTGACATGGATCCCCAATAAAAGGCATTGAGACGAGATTTTCCATCCGTCCGGATTGGGATCGAAAGTGCAGCCCCTTCTGGGATATTTTGCAAACCAATCCCGATAGCCAAACCAACCGCCCCGATAAAGGCTTCTGGACTTGGATTGCTAGCCAGAGCTCCAAAGGCCACACCGACTGCTAAGCCTTCTGGGAAATTGTGGATGGTAATGGCGAGAAAGAGGAGGGTTGTCTTAGACAACTTCTTCTCCCTCGGCGTATGGATACTCTCAGCCTCTTCAATCTCCTTCGTCATATGAAGGTGAGGGACGATGGCGTCAATCAAGCGGAGGAAAAATTCTCCAGCTAGAAAACCAATGGCCGCCGGCAACCAAGCCAGGCTCCCATAGGAGGTTTCCGCATACTCAATCGAGGGTTGCAAGAGGGACCAAAATGACGCCGCAATCATGACTCCTGCCGCAAAGCCCATCATGATGTCCAGTAATTTGCGACTAATATGCTTGAAGAAAAAGACGATGGCGGACCCGACAATGGTACAGCCCCATGTAAACAATCCTGCGAGAAAGGCCTGTAAGACCACGGATTGCGATTGAAACCAATTCATAACAATTCCCATTTTCTTGATGATTCACTTCTTCTATTCTACTATTTTTGGCCAAATTACGGAAGGTCTTTCGAAAAAAAGAGAGTGGGACAGAAATCGGTAATTCGTTAGAATTCGATTTCGTCGTCCCACGTCCGCACAGTTGAGTAAGGCTGTAAAAGCTGATGAATTCAGCGTAGTAGAGCCCACTCAACCACTGCGTCTTGCTCGACAATCCAAAGAAAATTGAGAGGCTAGGACTTTTGTCCCAGCCTACTTCTTCACATATTGTTCAACTGAATAATCTGCTGGATCTAAGCGCAGGTTTCCTCCTACCACGAGTTGGGCTAGGTGCCACCCAATGAGGGGACCAGTTGTGAGGCCAGACGAACCAAGTCCACTGGCGACATAGAGGCCTGCTTGATCAGGAACAGCTCCCCAAAATGGTGAAAAGTCACTGGTGTAGGCACGGGTTCCCACGCGCTCCCCGATAACTTCGGCTTGAGCGAGTTCTGGATAGTAAGACATGGCTTCTGTTTCCATCTGATTAAGCAGAACTTGATCCACTGTCAGGTCAAAGCCCATCTCATTTTCATGGGTAGCTCCCATACTGATCTTGCCCTGCTGAAATGGAATGATATCCAGCTCTCCTTCAGGCATGACCACAGGATAATCAGCAGTATCTAGGTCTAGCTGATAATCCCGCAGTTGCCCCTTTTGCGGACGGACATCAACTTGGTAGCCAAGTGGCTCAAGGATTTGCCCCAACCAGGCTCCTGTTGCTAGGATAACTTGGTCATAGCTTTCTCCTGCAATCTGATAGCCATCATCTGAGACTGAGAGAGCAACCTCTTTCTTGATCACTCTTGCCCCACTGGCTTTAAGAAGCGTTTCCGTTAGAAGGGCTCCCTCCACATGAGCACCACCTGATGCATAGACCAGCTTCTCAAAACCTTGCAGCCCTGGGAATTGCTGGGCCACTTCTACCTTGATCAAGATCGCCAAGTCTCCAATCAAGGGAGATTCTTCCCTACGACTCAGCGCCAACTGATAGAGTTCGTCTAATTTTTCTTCCTTTTTCTTGAGGAGATAGACGCCGGTCTGCTGGTAAAAATCTGTTTTAATTCCGTCCTTGGCCAGATCTTCTACCAATTCTTGGTAAAAATCTGCTCCCAGACGAGCCAGGCGATACCAAGCCTTATTCCGCCGTTTAGAAAACCAAGGGCTAATAATGCCTGCTGCCGCCTTAGTCGCTTGGCCGACTCCATGGTCATAGACGGTCACATCCACTTGTGCTTCTTTGGATAAATAATAGGCTGCAGTGGACCCTACGATCCCTGCACCGATAATGGCAACTTTCATCATGCCCCCTTAGATATGGTAAAAAGGATTGGTGCTGGCTTGACTGCCAATCACTTCAATCTCCCAGGCTTCCTCAGACTTCCACTGATTGAGCTTTTCTACTAATTTTGACACAAAGAGAACCTCGATATGGTGACCTGGATCCAAGGCCAAGAGCCCATCGCTCAGCATGTCCTGAGCCGTGTGGTAGTAGATATCTCCGGTGATATAGACCTCTGCTCCTTTGGCGAGAGCATCCTTGTAAAAGGACTGGCCACTTCCTCCACAGATGGCGACATGCTTGATAACCCGATCCAAATCCGCCTGATCATAACAGACCAAGCGCAAAGCATCCAAGCCAAATGTTTCTTTGACCTTGTCAGCCAACTGACCAAAGGTTTGAGTAGCTACCCGACCGATCCGGCCGATTCCCAGTCCTTCCCCTGTCATACTGAGGGGCTCTGTATCTTCAATGTCCAAGAGCTGGCAGAACCAATCGTTGAGACCATCTGGGACAATGTCAATATTAGTATGGCTGACGTAGACTGCGATATCATGCTTGATCAAATCGATATAAATCTGATTTTGGGCCCGATCAGCTACCAAATCCTTGATGGGACGGAAAATAGGCGCGTGCTTGACGATGATCAAGTCCACCCCATGAGCGATTGCTTCTGCCACCGTCTGCTCCCGAATATCTAGGGCTACCATGACCTTCTTGATGTCTTTTTGTAGCGTGCCGACTTGTAGGCCACGGACATCTCCCTCCATAGACAATTCCTGAGGACAATAGGATTCATAGCGTTTGATGACTTCACTTGCTAACATGTAGAACCTCCTTGATGTGAGCGATGCGCTCTTCTAACGATTCTCTGGCAGATTGATTCTCAACTGGGACCTGCTCCAAGGCGAAGGCTAATTTCTCCACTTCCTTGGACCACTTTTGGACAAAGGCTGGAGCTTGTTCCCGCATCAAATGGGGACCAAAGCGTAGTTCCTTGGCTGTCAACTCTTGAGAACCGTGTTCCACCACAAGGATCTCATAAAACTTCTCATTTTCTTCCAAGATAGCTTCATCAATAATGTGGAAATCGTGGTCGACTAACCAAGCCCGCAGTTCATCCTCTCGATTATTGGGCTGCAGAACCAAGCGAGAGACATTGGCTAATTTCTCAAGACCTGCCGCTAAGATATCTGCAATCAAGCGTCCGCCCATGCCAGCAATGGTGATACAGGAAATGCCGTCTGCTGGTTCAAAGGCAGCCAAGCCATTGGCCAGACGGACTTCAATCTTGTCCTCTAAGCCATTATCGGCGACATTTTGCAGGGCAGACTGATAGGGTCCCTCTACCACTTCACCAGCAATAGCGGCCTCAATCTTACCTTCTTGTAAGAGGGCGATTGGCAGATAAGCATGGTCACTTCCCACGTCCAACAGACGCGCTCCAGCTGGGACGAAGCTAGCCACCAAGTCCAAGCGATTTGATAATTTTGTAAATTCCATGTGCTACTTTCTAAACTTTTATTCCACCCTTTAGTATACCATGTTTGCACCATTAAAAAAAGGCGCGACGGCGCCTTATCAAATTGTTGCTAAATTGTTCTAGCTAGCTATATAAGTCGAGAAATCTCTTATTTTTGGAGCCAAAAAAATACGTATTGAGTTTTCTGCAGTGAGAAAAGTGCATGAAACTTTTTGTTTCATGCACTCGGGAGTTTTGAAACCTTAGGTTCAAAACTAAGTCATGGAACTTCTACGAAGTTCGCTGACGTCCGAACTCACCTAAAGAAAATCTCAATACAATTGAATTATCTATACTTAGACTTTAGTCAATTTCCTTATAGTCTACTTCCAAGCCACGTTTCACAGCTGGGCGATTGGCGATTTTCTCTGTCCAAGCCTGCAGATGCTTGTATTCCTTCACATTTAGGAATATCCCTGCACGGTCCCAGATCTTGTCTTGGGCTAGACGGCCATACCAAGACCAGATGGCAATATCTGCAATGGTATAGTCCTCCCCTGCGATATAAGGTTTGGTCGCCAATTCCTTGTCCAGTAGGTCCAATTGGCGTTTGGCTTCCATGGCAAAGCGGTTGATGGCATACTCGATTTTTTCAGGAGCGTAGTGGAAGAAATGGCCAAAGCCTCCCCCTAAGAAAGGTGCAGCCCCTGTCTGCCAGAAGAGCCAGTTAAGCACTTCGGTCCGTTTAGCAGGATCTGTCGGAATCAATTGTCCAAATTTCTCTGCTAGATACAAGAGAATATTGGCTGATTCAAAGACCCGAATGGCTTGGTCACCTGATTGATCCAACATGGCTGGTATTTTCGAGTTTGGATTGATGGCTACAAAGTCACTGCCGAATTGATCCCCATCACCAATCTTGATGCGATAAGCGTCATAGCCCGCATCTACACCCAACTCTTTTAGTTCTTCCAGCATAATGGTCACCTTGATCCCATTTGGGGTTGGAAGGGTATAGAGTTGGAAAGGCTGGTCGCCTTTTGGAAGGCTTTGTTCAAAGCGGGCTCCTGCTCTTGGTTGGTTCAAACCTCCCCAAGCTCCTCCCATTTGACTCGGCGCTTCCCATACTTCTGGTAATTGATAGTCTGACATCTTTCTTCTCCTTTATTTCGCTACTCCTAGCATATCAAATCCAGGTGCTAGTTTCAAAAATCTGCTACGCTAGCTTTACTTGACTTTTCTGGTCAAAATGATAGTATAGAAAAAATACAATTTTAAGGAGAAAACCATGTCCATGATCGATTTTCATAGTTTGGCAAAGACGGAACTCCACTGTCACTTAGACGGTTCCTTGTCTCTTCCGACTATTCGTCAATTGGCAGCCCTGGCCAATATTGACCTCCCTGCTAGCGATGAAGAGCTCAAACACCATGTCACTGCCCCTGCCCACTGTGAGAATCTCTTGGACTATTTGGAGGCCTTTGATTATATTCGTCCCCTCCTTCAAACCAAGGAAGCCTTGACGCTTGCGGCTTACGATGTGACCAAGCAAGCTGCTCTGGAAAATGTCGTCTACATCGAGGTCCGCTTTGCACCAGAATTGTCCATGGACCAAGGACTCACTGTCCCAGAAACCATCAATGCTGTCTGCGATGGTCTGCGCCAAGCCCAGAATGAATTTGGCATTGTTGCAAAAGCCTTAGTCTGTGGCATGCGCCAGTCAGATCAAGAACTCACATCTCGCATTCTTGCAGAAGCCAACCAAGTTAGCGATCAAGATTTTGTTGGTTTTGACTTTGCCGGAGATGAGCACAACTACTCTCCAGAAGATATTCGACCTTTAATTGAGCAAGTCAAGAGTTACCATCGGCCCATGACGCTTCATGCAGGTGAGTGTCATTGCCCACACTTTGTTGCCCAATCGATCGCTTTTAGCATCAAACGTAATGGCCACGTGACAGCACTATCTCATGAACCAGCCTTACTCCAATCCTTTATTGACAATGGGGTCACCGGTGAGCTCTGCTTGACCAGCAACCTCCAAACAAAAGCAGCACCAACTATAGAAGATTTCCCTTATCTGAAGATGAAGACAGCCGATGCTCGGATCAGTATCAATACCGATAACCGGACAGTGTCTGATACCGACCTCACCAAGGAATACGCCCTCTACCATCAACATTTCCAAACCAAGGAAGCTGACTTTTACCAGCACAATGTCGATGCCATCCAAGCTTCCTTTGCTAGTAACGAGGAAAAACAAGCACTCCTGACCAAACTAGAAGAAGCTTATGCAGACTATTTAAAAAACGAAAAAACTAGCACCTTATGAAAGGGCTAGTTTTCTGTTTTATTTTGATACGGATTCATACACAGCCATATCCTCTGGGGTCAATAAGCCAGTGTAAAAGCCATCAACATTGATTGCTGCATACTTGGTTAAGTTCTCATAGGTTTGTATGGTATGAACATAGACCCGTTTTCCAAGCTGATGTACCTGTTCGATAAACTTAGGGGTTAATCGAGAATCATCGATAGGTATAGTTAGTGCTTCAATTTCCTTGTGCTTGGAAATAAAATCCAGTACCTCTTCTGCACTATCTGGTGAGGCATACAAGGTATAAATGACATGTTTGAAAGGATAAATCGCTTCAATTTCTCCAAACATATCCTGATGATAAATTTGTGGAATCACACGATCCAATAGTTCTTTGTCCCGCTTATTTGCTTCTGAAACAAGTTCTTTAAATTGTGTGATCCTATCTTCCTTAGGGATTTCCATTGATTTGGTATCGGTAATTAACACCATATCCCGATTGATCAGCATTTGATCCAAGACATCTCCTATCAACATCGTTGTGAAACGACTTGGTGTTTCTGGAGAACCATAAGCCTTAAATTTTTTCCATTCTTCCGAAGAAAGAGCAATACCATCTTTGTTTCCATAATGGTGCCAATCGTGGACTGCAGCCAATTTCTTGTCACTAGTCAAATTAAAATCCATTTCAAACAAGCGATGGCCGAGGTTGTAGTTTTGCCTTAAAGCCTCTAAGGAGTTGGTATACTTCGTATTGTACTCCTTCCCCCGAACTGTTCCTCCGGCGTGGGCTACCAATCTCGGAGAAACCTTTAGCCAATCTTTCTTACTAACCTTGGTGTAATGCACAAAGCCATATTGGTCAGATAGCTGGCCATTGGTCAAGTTTTCAAGCGTTTCCTTATCCACATAGGTTTTCTCCCAGAAAGTTGTCTCTTGATGAGCCTTAAAACGATAGTGATTCTTATCAAATACTTTTATTTTTGCATTCCACTGGATGTCAATGGTCACATTGGCCTCTTTTTTGCGAAAGCCTGTCTTCGTTTTAGTATAACCAGCCTCTACCAGACTCTCCTCTACTGGGTACAAGCCCGAAGCTAATAGGTTGGTTCGTACGTAGTAAAAGCTGACCACGCCAAACAATAAAAACAATCCGACCACTAACATAGTCGGATATAGACATCTAAATCGTCTGGGTCTTTTATTGTCTCCCCGTTTCATTTGATCAATTGTCTCCTCTCAATCCTTCCATAAATCCATGGCTTTCAAGAAATCGTCTGATACGGTCACATTGCGTGGATTGGCCTGTTCACGCTCTTGCAGTTTGGCCTCAACTTGGGGCAGACTGTTGATACCTTCACTGCGCCAATTTCGCAAAATGGCTTGGATATATTTCCAGTGAGGCTTGCCGTTAAAGACGGCTTCTCGTAGCGCTGCCTTGATCACATCTGGATCTGTCTGATCCTCGCGCACGGTCTTGGTCAGGTCTTCAATCTCAAAAGGTGTCAAAAGTCGTCCCAGTTCTTGTTGGAAGGTTTCCACCAAGTCCTTGATGACATTTCCCTTAGCAGGCGCACTCTGTGCCTTCCCTTGTGTTTGAGCCTCTAAAATCTCATCTAAGCGTTCCAGGGCAATGGTCGCATCAAAGATGGCTTCAATCTCGCCATTGAGCTCAATGGTCCGATATTGAAGAAGTCCCTTGGTGGTCAAATTGGACATAATCCGATTGACCTCTGTCACCGTTTTTCCCAGATGACTAGCAATCTGATTAGGAGTCAAGGTCTCTTGACCGGTCGTATTTTGAAGGAAGAAAAACTGCCAAACCAAGTAGTCATCTGCTTGGTCAAACAATTCATGATAATGAAAAAGCAAGGCACTTGGAAGAACCAAGTTGCCATACTTAAATGCTTGTGAATATGTCATAATTCCCCTTTATAGGTAACCATAAAATGAAATATCTTTTTCCAATTCTTCCAAGCGGTAAGGTGTTTCTTGATAAACCGCATAGTTGATCCAATTACTAAAGAAGGTTGTCGCAGCTAGATTCCAGCGAATGCGAGGCTCTGTACTGGCATCATCCCCATCAAAGTAATTCTTAGGAACATCCGGATCCAAACCTGCCTTGACATCTCGGCGGTATTCTTTTGCCAGCGTATCGCGATCATACTCCAGATGGCCAAAGCTATACACCTCACGCATGTCTGGACTGGCAATGATGGAAAGCCCAACTTCATTTCCTTGCGCGATCACTTGAAGGTTGCTCTTTTCAAGGACTTCCTTCAAAGGAATATCCGTATAGCGAGAATGAGGAGCAAGGAAGCGATCATCAAAGCCTCTCATAAGAAGACTATCGGGACGCACCACTGCTTGATCATAGATACCAGATAGCTTATCACAGAGCTCAACTTTTTGAATCCCGTAACGGTGGTAGAGACCAGCCTGAGCTCCCCAACAGAGGTGCAAGGTGGAAAAAACATGACGCTTGGCCCATTCAAAGACTTGAGTCAACTCATCCCAGTAGTCCACTTCTTCAAAGTCCATCTTTTCGACAGGCGCGCCTGTCACAATCAAACCATCATAGTAATTATCCTTGATATCCTCAAAGGTCTTGTAGAAGCTCTCCAAATGTTCTGCCGCTGTATTCTTGGACTCATGGCTCGCCATATAGAGGAACTCCACATTGATCTGCAAGGGCGTGTTGGCAAGGAGGCGTAAGAGCTGGGTTTCTGTTGCAACCTTGGTCGGCATCAGATTAAGAATAAGAACATTCATGGGCCGAATATCCTGATGAGTCGCCCGAACATCATCCATGACAAAAATATTTTCTGAACGAAGGATATCGACTGCTGGTAATTTTTTATCTAGAGTAATTGGCATAAAAAGCTCCCATCTTACAAGTTCTTAACTAACATTATATGATAGGAGCTTATAGTTTTCAATTATGGTTTTTCTGTAGCCAGTTATAGTATTAGACTATATTAGTAATGCATCAAGACTTTGTAGTCGTAATCGCCGATCGCTTCGCGACCTTTCAATTCATCCAACTCGATCAAGAAGGCACAACCTGCAACGACCCCACCGAGTTTTTCGATCATTTCGATGGTTGCTTTAACTGTACCACCTGTCGCCAAGAGGTCATCAACGATGAGGACACGTTGGCCAGGTTTAATGGCATCCGCATGCATGCAGAGGGTATCGACACCGTATTCTTTTTCGTAGTCAGCAGAGATGACTTCGCGTGGCAACTTACCAGGCTTCCGAACAGGTGCAAATCCAATTCCCAATTCAAAAGCGACTGGACATCCAACGATGAACCCACGAGCTTCAGGACCGACGATCATATCAATCTTCTTATCGGTTGCGTATTGAACGATTTCACGAATCGCATAACTATAAGCATTGCCATCTGCCATCAAAGGGCTGATATCACGGAAGGTAATTCCTTCTTGTGGATAGTTTTCAATGCTTGCAATGTAATCTTTTAAATTCATGGTTAACTTTCTTTCATAAAAAAATTTTACATTCCATTATACCATGAATTCTACTAACTTGCATCATTTTTGCCAAATCATTTTCCCAAACACCTGTAGCAAAAGCAAAAATCCCACATCCGAAAAATGATGTGGGATTAGATTCCAAAAAAATTACTACTCTTCTATCAATTTGTTGTACTCGATTTTCATATCTCCCAAGTTTTTCAGGGAATAACGGGAACTTCCGTTTTTAAACCAAGTGCCAAGGATGTATTGCTCGGCGACTTTCTTACTTTGGTTTTTCAACCAAGTGCGGTCTTTACCGTAGGTAGAAAGTTTCTGTAGAAAATCACTACCTTCAACTGTTTGATCATCCGCATAAAGATATGCTTCTTCTTGGATCAATGCTCTTTTTTTAGAATTGTATTTGAACATCAGACGAACCGATACATTTTCTTTTAACTGATATTTATACCTATAAACCCATTCGGAACTGTCTCGAAACATCATGACGGATAGATCTTCTTGTCCCCCCAACGATTTCATCTGAATAAGGATAAGTTTAAAATCCTTCATCTTCCTTCCAGATGCGATCACTACCGATTGACTCTGTAAAGGGCTTAAACATCACATAGCGAATCAGCCCACCATTTTCAGAGTAGTTAATTTCTTCCATGGGATTTTTGAGACTTAAATAGATTCCCAACCAATAAAGAGCAAAAAGTAGGATGGGGGTGAGCCAGAGAAACTGTTTTAGGTGTTTTTTCATAAGGCCTGTCCTGTTAGATAGTCATAGATTTCACGAACCGTTCCAAGGGCCATCAATTCCTGCTCTTTCACTGTTTGTTTGAGTTTTTGGTAAATGCTACTTTCTGCGATTTCCCGTTTTTCTGCTTCTTTATTGACCTTCATGATGCCATTTTCAATGGTCACAAAGCCCAGCTCTTGGAAGATCTGGATCATTTTGACCAAGAGGATCTGCTGGATCTTGAGATAGGCTGCTAGGTCTTTCAGTTTGTAGCGGACATCGAACTCTGGGTATTGGTAGATGGTCTTATAGAGCTTGGCATACTGGTCCCTGCTCCCGTACCCTGTCAGATAGTAGGCTTTGGGGATCTCATTTTTGAAATAAACGGCCTGGAAATCATGCTTTTGAAAAATTTGCCGTAAGGACTCTATATCCTCAGGGATATTTCCAACTACAACAGCGGAAGCATCCGCTAGATCTGGCAGTTCTTGGGTAAAGTCAAGAATAGGAACACCTGCGGGGAGACTAGCATTTTTGGAGCGGATATTAAAGAGTTGCATACCATCCACACGCGCATCAACCAGCATGAGCTGAAGGGTTGTTTGGCCATTCCATTGGTTGACTGACAACTGCACAGCTAGCTCTAGGTCTTGCGCCTGTGCAAACTCTGCCTCTAAGCTTCCTAAGCCAAAGGCAACCACCTCGAAGGTCGCATCTTCTTGAGAAATTTTGAGTTTCAAATGGGTATTGCCGGCTCCCATCGAGCGCGCCCCTTCTACCTTGAAATTACGGACCAGAAAGACTGGCTTTTTATTGTCCATGCCAAAAGGGCTCAAGCGATCAAAGTTTTTCAAGGTCTCAAGCGTTAGTTCTGTTAGGTGTAGTTCCTCGTCAATGGCTAAGCTAGACTTGCTGCTGAGATCTATCTCTTGCTCTCTAATGTAATCCGTAAGGGCCTGAGACAGAGCAGGAAGTTGGTCCACCTCGAGCGTCATCCCTGCTGCACCGGCATGTCCTCCAAAGGCGACAAAGAGCGACCGGTGGGGATCGAGGGCATCAAAGATATTGACCGACTCAGGACTGCGAGCACTTCCTTTAGCCCGTCCATCTTCGATACTTAAAACAACAACCGGCTGATGAAGCTCTTCTAATAGACGGCCGGCGACAATGCCAAGCACTCCCGGATTCCAGCCTTCTTTGGCCAAGACCTGGGCGGACAAGCTCGGATCTACCATGGTTTTGGCTTCATCATAGATGCTTTGGACAATTTCTTTACGTTCTTCATTCTTCTGATGAATCATAAGGGCAATCTCGTGTGCCTCTTCATCGTCAAAACCAGTCAGTAGTTCAATAGCTGGATTAGGGTCATCGAGGCGGCCAAGGGCATTGAGACGAGGAGCAATCTGAAAGCCAATTGTTTCTTCATTAACATCTTCCGGACGAATCCCTGCGATCTCCAAAAGCTCCTGCAAGCCCATCCTCTGGGTATGTTGGAGAACACCCAGACCGTATTTGACCAGGATCCGATTCTCATCTGTCAGGCTTACCATATCTGCAATGGTTCCAATCGCGACTAAATCTAAGAGATCAACCGGCACTTCTTCTAAGAGGGCACAGGCCAACTTAAAAGCCACGCCACAACCTGCCAGATAATGGAAGGGATAATCCGCATCTGGATGCTCGGGATGAATGATCGCATAAGCATCCGGCAAGACTTCCGGCATAGAGTGGTGGTCCGTCACGATAACATCAACTCCCATCGCTTGAGCCATGGCAATGGCTTGATCGCCCGCCACACCATTGTCCACCGTAACAATCAGGGAAATGCCTTGCTGCTCGATAAAGTATTTGTAGACACTCTCGTTGGGACCATAGCCGTCTGTGAAGCGGTTGGGTAGGTAGACTTGCACCTCTGCTCCCATCTGCTCCAAGGTTTCCTTCATAATGGAGGCCGAGGTCATCCCATCCGCGTCATAGTCACCATAGATGAGGATCTGCTCGTAGTCTTCGATGGCCCGTCGGATGCGCTCCACCGCTTTCTCCATATCATGGAGCAAATAAGGGTCGTGAAGCTTCTCCAGCTTGGGCTCTAAAAAGTCTTCTAAATCCTCTTTGGTCTGAATGCCACGCTCATACAGCAAGGTTGCTACGGATGATTCTAGGCCTGCTTTTTTAGCAATGGCTAAAAAGGCCTCATCTGCACTTGGCGAAGCTAACTGCCAATCGTATTTTGAAGTGATCATCTAGCTTTTGGTCTCCTCTTTTTCTTATCTGATTATTATATCATGAAAGCCGAAAATGACGGGAAATAAAGGGTCAGGCAATAGTTGGAATATTTGAAAAAACAAATTATTTAAAAATAGTTGCTATCGTATTACTTAGCTCTATCCCTATTACCCCTTTTGTCAGTCAAAAAGATAAGAGGCTGGGACAAAAGTCCTAGCCTCTCAATTGTTTTTGGATTGTCGAGCAAGACGCAGTGGTTGAGTGGGCTCTACTACGCTGATTTCATCAGCTTTTACAGCCCTACTCAACAGTG